>UMII01016088.1_pt1 | contig 44428 bp, 41 predicted proteins | sample 1965731 | NCBI WGS metagenome assembly UMII01 (sample SAMEA4836118, study PRJEB28245) | human gut metagenome | biome: gut microbiome; material: fecal sample | place: Denmark | collected 2008
GACCCTCGGCGAGAACCTCGATTGGTGGGAAAACAGCGAGCGCCGTCAGCTTGTGCGCCAGCATCTCAAGGAGACCACGGGCGTCGACGCCGACGAGATCATCAAGACTCCTGAGGCGGCAAAGGCTGCGGGCATGACCTCCACGGTTACCTTCCCCAAGGGCAACATCGCTCCCGAGGGCTCCGTGGTTAAGTCCACCGCTATCGACCCGCGTGCTATCTCCGAGGATGGTTTCTACCGTCACACCGCTCCGTGCAAGGTTTACCCCTCCGAGAAGGCCGCAATGAAGGCAATCAAGGATCGCGAGGTCGTCCCTGGCGACATTATGATTGTTCTGGGCGTCGGTCCCAAGGGCACGGGCATGGAGGAGACCTATCAGCTCACCTCCGCGCTCAAGAAGGTGCCCGAGGGCTACAAGATTGCTCTTATCACCGATGCTCGCTTCTCCGGCGTTTCTACCGGCGCCTGCTTTGGCCACGTTGGTCCCGAGGCGCTCGCTGGCGGCCCGATCGGTAAGCTGCGCGACGGCGACGTTGTCGAGATCATCGTCGACACCAACGCACTCGAGGGCTCGATCAACTTCATCGGCACCGACCCGGAGAACCCGATTTCCTACGAGGAAGGCGCCGCCATTCTGGCCGAGCGCGAGACCGATCCGCGTGTGAAGGAGGACGAGGACCTTCCCGCCGACACTCGCCTGTGGGCTGCGCTTCAGGACGTTTCCGGTGGCACTTGGCAGGGTTGCGTCTACGACACCGACAAGATCGTCGAGGCGATCAATGCCGGCAAGAAGGCGCTGGCCGAGAACTAGGTACCGTCCTGCTTTCTGATTGCTTTCTCTCTCTTGATTTGGCGAGCTGCCTTCATGGCGGCCCGCCATTTCTTTTACCTATATTGGTTTGTATTGGTTTGCAGCGGTGTGATGCTGGGAGATTTTATTGAAGGCCCCAGGGTAAGCTTGATAGCTATCTAGTTGAGCCTTCGCTCCTCTATATGTTGCCGCGCGTCGTATGTTGTCACGCGTCACGACGACGTGGCGTGTGCGCTGATGTCTTGGGCGCGGGGAGATTCGTGCGCCCAGGAGTGCTTGAACGGGTGGCAGCACTGCTTAAGGTGGTGAAAAAATCGAAATATGTACGATTGGGGGCCTCGATTTCGGCGTGCATAAAGGTGCGGAGGCCAAAATCGGCAACCGGGTGCACCATGAACAGCGTTCATGGTGCACGTGCGGACGCTTTGGCCTTCTGCAAAGCCTGTTAAGGCGCTGGGTATCGTACATATTTCGATTTTTCCACCATTTTGGGCGGGTGATGCTGCTCAAATTCTCAAATCCGGATTATCTGGCGTTTTATATGCAAAATGATGACGTTTTTATTCATTTTAGAGGGCTCAGTGTCTGGTCCAAAACAGTTGCCGCTATTTTTTGCTGCATCGTGTGGGCGACGGTGGAATCGGCGCGTCGCGTGGGAGCTTGGAAAATGTTGCTCAACGAGTTTCGAGCCCCGCACACTAACATGGGAGGAGAACGCGCCCATGCACGGGCATCCGGAGACAAATGGAGGGGATATGAAGAAGAGACGCGCATTCGGCATTGCCGCTATAGCCATGGCGCTCGTGGTGGCGCTGTTTGCCGCCGGCTGCGGCGACAAGACTGCTGAGCTTAGCAAGGCCGTCACGGGAATCTGGAGGGTCGAGAAGAGCGGCGGAACCGATCTCACCACTCTCGAGGACGCCGGACTCGCGGTGTTCTATATGTTCGATGACGACGGCACGTTTACGATGCGCGCGCTCGCCATGGGCTCGACGGTAGACCGCACCGGCTCCTGGGAGGTAAAGGACGGCCAAGTCGTCGTGAGCGTTCCCGAGGCGAAAGAACAGACCGGCGATGCGGGTTCATCTGGAATCAAGCTGACGGGGCCGGCAATCAAGGATGCAGCGGTGACCGTCGAGGAGGGCACCCTAAAGGTCGAGATCAACTCCAAGGAGATGGAGGCCAAGGAAGTGACTCAGGGGGAGTACGACGAGATCGTGAAGGCCTCCGAGGCGAAGGGCCCGCAGAAGATCGCCCTCAATCAGCAGATCGACAACGAGGGCTGCTCCTTCACCGTGACCTCCCTGGACTTCATGGAGGAGATCTATCCCGATGACACTTCGGGTTACTACCAGTACTACGAGGACGAGGCCGGTTCGAGCTATCTCGTCGCCCGTGTCTCCGCGACCAACACGCACAACGAGTACATCGTTCCTGGCTGGGCCACGAACGCCTCCTTCACGCTCGACGGCAACAAGTACGGGGCTCAGATCGTTGTGATCGATGGGTCGAACCTATCACAATCCATTTCAATCGATCCGCAGCAGACGGTTGACCTTTACATCTTCGCGAGCATTCCCGACTCGATGAAGGGCGCCAAGAGCGTTGAGCTCTCCTGGACCCTTCCCAAGTCCGGAAGCCTGCTCAACAAGTATTTCAACAGCTCGAACGATTCGACCACCTATGAGCTTGCCAAGTAGCCCATACGAGCGGCATCCCGTTGGGGAGTTCGATTGACTTTTACGGCGCTCCTGCCTGGGGCAGGGGCGCTTTTTGCATCGCAATAAGAGATGGCGACGGAGTGCGAAGATGTGCCGCATAATGCAAGTTTACATGCCGGCACATCAACGTAGACCGATGGATTCCCGAGCGTTTTGGCCGCGGCCGAGTACCGTGAAGTCGGGGGGCGGGCCGGGGCTGTTTGCTGTCATCGCCTGAGTCCCCCGTCCCGTTTCCGCGGTCGGATGATGTCGTGGCGGGTCCAAGGGAGCTGGGGTCCATGCACTGGTAGAAGGGGGCAGCCTCGCCGAAAAGAAGCGCGAAAGCGATGGCGCCGAGGGTGGTGCCTGCGAGCGCGCCCATAGCGACGAAGACGGCTGTGAAGTCCAAGACAAATCCGAGCGCGTTGCGCATTGCGGCGCACCCGCGAATTCCCATGTGCTATCATCTTGGCCAATGCGTTGACGGAGAGGGTTTGGTCCGCTGCGCCGGGTTTAAGAGAGAAGAGGTCATGGGCTGCAAGCCTCTTTACCTTGGCAAGGGCTAGGCGTTCACTCCCGAGCAGCGACCTGAACGGACATTGTCTGAGTAGGGGAGCCGTGAGCCTCGCGACAAGGGGCCAAAAGAGGGCATGCCGGGCCAGACATCCGGCTGCCAAACAAGGTGGTACCGCGGAATTCAGCCGTCCTTGGGTAAGCGAGAAGCGCCCAAGGACGGTTTTTTATTGCCGAGTGCGGGCGGCGGGGCATGACGCCCCGTGCAGACAGGAAAGGAAGATAGATGAGTCTGATCGATGATCTGGCCAAGATCGAAGCGGAGGCAAAGGAGCTTATCGCCAACGCCGACGACGCCGAGAAGCTCGAGGCCGCCCGCGTGGCCCTGCTCGGTCGCAAGGGTCGCGTGACCGGTCTCATGCGCATGATGGGCAAGCTCTCCCCCGAGGAGCGTCCCGTGATGGGCAAGCGCGCCAACGAGATGCGCCAGCTGGTTGAGGGCTTGTTCGAGGAGCGCAAGGCCGAGATGAAAGCCGCCGCCCTCAAGCACGCGCTCGAGCACGACGCCGTGGACATCACCCTGCCGGGCATCCGTCCGCAGATCGGTCACCAGCATCTCATCAAGCAGATCATCGAGGAGGCAGAGGACATCTTCTGCGGCATCGGCTACACCGTTGAGTCCGGCCCGCAGGTCGATACCTCCTACTACAACTTCACCGCGCTCAACGCCCCCATGGACCATCCCAGCCGCTCGGCGCGCGACACCTTCTACGTGGTCGATAACAACCCCGGTAGCGTGGCGCACCCCGAGGCCCACGCCCATGGCGAGTCCGACATCCTGCTGCGCACTCAGACCTCGGGCGTGCAGATCCACACCATGGAAACCCAGAAGCCGCCTATCTACATGATCTGCCCGGGCACCGTGTACCGCCCCGACACGGCGGACGCCTGCCACCTTCCGCAGTTCAACCAGATCGAGGGCCTTGTGGTGGATGAGGGTATTACCTTCGGCGACCTCAAGGGCACGCTCGATTACTTTGTCAAGTGCATGTTCGGCGAGGATCGCAAGACGCGCTATCGCCCGCACTTCTTCCCCTTCACCGAGCCCTCCTGCGAGGTTGACGTGAGCTGCCATGTGTGCGGCGGCAAGGGTTGCAACTTCTGCAAGCATTCCGGTTGGATCGAGATCTTGGGCTGCGGCATGGTCGACCCCAACGTGCTTATCAACTGCGGCATCGACCCCGAGAAATATACCGGCTTCGCCTTTGGCATTGGCGCCGAGCGCGTGGCGGCACTTCGTTACGACTTGCCCGACCTGCGCACGCTGATGACGGGTGATATGCGCTGCCTCAACCAGTTTTAGGTTGACTTGTCCCGGCGGCTTCCCGAAGCACCGCACCTCGGCGCTCAATCGTCGGTCGCGTACCTAAGTACGCTTCCCTCCTCTTTCAGGGCCGATCTGCCGCACTCGGGAAAGCCGTATGCCTGGTTGATTGTTCTAGTTGTTTTTGTCTTCGTTGCTGTAATTCACTCCCATGCGTATGGGGTTAGATAAAAAGGAGAGCTAAATGCGCGTTTCGTACGACTGGCTCAAGACTATGATCGATGTGCCCGAGAGCCCCAAGGAGCTTTCGGACGAGTATATTCGCACCGGTACCGAGGTCGAGGCTATCGACGTTGTGGGCGAGAGCTTTGACCATGTGGTCACGGCTCAGGTGCTCGAGAAAACGCCACATCCCGATAGCGACCACATGTATGTGTGCAAGGTCTCTGTGGGCGATAAAAACGTCGATGCCGAGGGCAACCCCGAGCCGCTGCAGATTGTTTGCGGCGCCCAGAACTTCGAGGCCGGAGACCATATCGTGACCGCCATGATCGGCGCCGAGCTGCCCGGCGGTATCAAGATCAAGAAATCCAAGCTCCGCGGCGTCGCGAGCTTTGGCATGAACTGCTCGGCGCGCGAGCTGGGCATCGGCGGCGACCACGCAGGCATCATGATCCTGCCCGAGGACGCTCCCGTTGGTATGCCCTTTGGCGAGTACTACGGCTCGTCCGATACCGTGCTTGATTGCGAAATCACGCCCAACCGCCCCGATTGCCTGTCCATGATTGGTATGGCGCGCGAGACAGGCGCCATCTTCGATCGCGATTACCACGTGGAGCTGCCCGCCATCAAATCCGAGACCGGCCGTGCTACGGCAGACGAAATTTCCGTCGAGATTGCCGACGAGGGACTGTGCGATCGCTATGTCGCTCGCATCGTGCGAAACGTGAAGGTTGGGCCCTCGCCCGATTGGATGGTCAAGCGCCTGAGTGGCCTGGGCATTCGTCCGCATAACAACATCGTCGACATCACCAACTACGTGATGATGCTCACCGGTCAGCCGCTTCATGCCTTTGACCTCTCAACCTTTGCCGAGCACAATGGTCGTCGCTCCGTGGTGGTGCGTGCTGCCAAACAGGACGAGACGTTCCAGACCCTCGACGGCGAGAAGCGCGTGCTTGACGCCGGCATGGGTCTCATCACCGATGGCGAGCGCCCGGTGGCTCTCGCGGGCGTCATGGGCGGCATGGACTCCGAGATTACCGACGCGTCGGTGGACGTGTTGGTAGAGAGCGCCTGCTTCAACGCCGGCCGCACCAGCCATACAAGCCGCGATCTCTCGCTTATCTCCGATGCCTCTATTCGCTTTGAGCGCCAGGTGGACGAGACGGGCTGCGTCGACGTTGCCAACGTGACGTGCGCCCTCATTGAGGAGCTCGCCGACGGCGAGGTTGCCCCCGGCTATGTGGACGTGTATCCCGCGCCCAAGACTATCGATTCCATCACCCTGCGCTATCAGCGTGTTCTCGATATCTGCGGCGCTCCTATCGAGCGTGACTTCGTGGTGCGTTCGTTGACGCGTTTGGGCTGCACGGTTGAGGAGGCGGGCGAGGATTACCTGGTCACGCCTCCGAGCTTCCGTCCCGACCTTCCGCGCGAGATCGATCTTATCGAAGAGGTTTTGCGCCTGTGGGGCATGGGCCGCGTGGAGGCCACGATCCCCGCTGCCAAGAATCACATTGGCGGCCTGACGCACGAGCAGCAGCTTACGCGCAAGGTTGGCCAGATTCTGCGTGCCTGCGGTCTTAACGAGACCACGACCTTTGGCTTTGCTGCTCCGGGTGACCTCGAGAAGATCCATATGTCCGCCGATGGTCGCGGCGTGCCTGTCGTGCTCATGAATCCGCTGGTTGCCGAGCAGACCGAAATGCGCCGTTCGCTCCTTCCGGGTCTTTTGCAATCCGTTGCCTACAACGAGGCCCACGGCACGACCAACGTGCACCTGTATGAGATCGGCACTCTTTTCCATGGCCGCGAGAACGCGAGCCTGCCGCGCGAGACGCAGTCCGTGGCAGGTGTGCTTGCGGGTTCCTGGACCGATCAGACCTGGAATAACACTGTTGATAAGCTGCGCTTCTTTGCTGGTAAGGGCATTGTCGAAGAGCTTCTTGAGCAGCTGCGCGTCCCTAAGGTGCGCTTCCGCGTGGCCGAGGGCGAGGGCTACGACTTCTTGCAGCCGGGCCGCGCCGCCGAGGTCCTTTCTGACGGTACCGTGCTGGGTTGGGTGGGCGAGATTCACCCCGAGGCGCGCGAGGCCATGGATATCGATCAGATTGTGGTTGCCTTCGAGCTTGATCTTGACAAGCTTATCAAGGGAGCACATAACCAGGAGAACTATCATGAGTTCTCGCCGTTCCCGGCCGTTCAGCACGACCTCGCTATCGTTGTTCCCGACGAGGTGACCTGCGAAGACCTGCTGCAGCGCATCACGAGTGCCGGCGGCAAGCTGCTCGAGAGCGTGCGTCTGTTCGACGTCTACCGCGATCCCATTCGCGTGGGCGTGGGCAAGAAGTCCATGGCGTTCTCGTTGACGTATCGCTCCGACGACCACACACTCACGAGCGACGAGGTCGAGCGTGCGCACGGCAAGATCGTCACCAAACTGTGCAAGGCAACGGGCGGCGAGGTTCGCAGCTAGTCTGGCATATGTTGCGATAGATGTATTTGGAGCATCCTGAATTTAGGGTGCTCCCTTGTTTTACCTGCGGACATGTTGATTGAGAGGTAGCTTTCTTTGCCAAGCTGGAACATACATATCGCCGAGGCCGAAAAGCTCCTTGCACGCGACGGCTCCGTGGCGGCACTCGTGCGCGATCGCAATGCCTTCTTGTTTGGCAGCGTGGTTCCCGATGTACCCGTGGGCTATATGGTGCCGGATATTGCCGACCCCATCCCGTATCGCATCACGCATTTTGCCGAATCTGAGCCTATCCCTAAGCCGCGTGCGCATGAGTTTTGGGATGGCTACGTGGTGCCGCTGCTGCACCACGCCGGCTGCGGCTCATGTGTGGAGACGACCACCATCGCTCAGGAGCGCGAACGCGTGAATCGCGTGCACTATCCGCATCGCTATGATGGCGTGCCGGACCTGCCCGCTGTTTCACCTGCAGAATTCTTGACACAACCCGACGACGTAGAGCAGTCCCTGTTTGACCTTACGTTTGGCACGTGGGTGCACTTGCTTGCTGATAACATCTGGAACACCCGCGTAAACGAATACCTTGCGGCACGGGGCGGCAAACCCAGTGAGGAATTTCGCATTAAGAAACAGGGCGATTTCGATTGGTTTGGCAAAACGCTACGTCTCGAAAGCATCGTGCGCGCTACGCCGCGCCTTACGGCTGCGGCGACTGCCTTTGCACAATATTCCATTTCGAGCGACGATGTGCTCAAGACCGTCGGCGTTATTCACGAGGTAGTGCGCGAGAATCCCGGCCGAGCGGAGCATCCGCCGTATCGTCTGCTTACCGAGGCGTTTTTTAGCGAGACGTTTTCCGAGGTATTGGATACAACGGAGCGGCTTGTTGCCGAGGCACGGCAGAAGATGAGCTGCTAGCTAGAATAGCGGGCGCGGTAAGGCAAAGGTCTAAATGAAAAGGGGTCCGGAAGGAATTTCCTTCCGGACCCCTTACTACGGGTGCAAGGTATTGCAGGCGCGACTATCGAACCTGGGCCACGTAGGCGACGTTCGTGGAAGAAAACTTGCCCTCTGCCTGGACGCACATGCGCGGATCGCCGGCAGTTGCCACGGTGAGCTCGCCCGGATTGACGTAGCCGAGCTCCTTGGCGGTCTCGATTGCCTTCATGATGGTGCCGTTAACGGTACCCTGCGTGATAGCGGCAAGGTGCGGCTGCACACCCCAGTACATGATCATCTGCTGGACGGCCCACTCATGGCGGGAGAATGCGCAGATGGGCATGTTGGGACGGAAGTGCGAAATCAGGCGTGCCGTACGGCCGGTGGTGGTAGGAACGGTGATGCACTTGGCGCCGATGGTGGTAGCCATGTTGACGGCAGAAAGACCCACGACGTTGTTGACGGCGCGCGTGGTCGAAGCGCCTTCGGGCACGACGAGCGGAGCGTGATCAGCCAGGTACTTCTCGGTCTCGAGCGCAATGCTGGCCTGCATCTTCACTGCCTCGACCGGGTACATGCCGGCAGCGGACTCGCCGGAGAGCATGACGGCGTCGGTGCCATCGTAGATGGCGTTTGCGACGTCGGCAACCTCGGCACGGGTCGGGCGCGGGTTATGCTGCATGGAATCGAGCATCTGCGTAGCGGTGATGACGGGCTTGTAAGCGTCGTTGCACTTGCGGATGATCTCTTTTTGGATATGCGGCACCAACTGTGGGGCGATCTCGATGCCCAGGTCGCCGCGGGCAACCATGATGCCGTCGGAAGCCTCGAGGATCTCGTCGAAGTTCTCGACGCCCAAAGCACACTCGATCTTGGGGAAGATCGTCACGTGCTCGCCGCCGTTCAGGACACAGAGCTCGCGAATTTCCTCGACTGCCTTACCGTCGCGGATAAAGGAGGCAGCGATGTAGTCGATGCCCTCCTTGAGACCAAAAAGGATGTCTGCGCGGTCGCGCTCGGTGATGGCGGGCAGGCTGATGTTCACGTTGGGCATGTTGACGCCCTTGCGCTCGCCGATCTCGCCGCTGTTCTTGACGACGCAGTGGATGTCGTTGCCCTCGACGAACTCGACTTCAAGGCCGACCAGGCCGTCGTCGATCAAAATCGTGGATCCCTTGGTGACTTCTTTGGGGAGGTTGAGGTAATCGAGCGAGATGTGCTCGGCGGTGCCGAGGTTGTCCTCGGTGGTCGGGGCGGCGGTTACGATGATGGGGTCGCCCTCGGTGACAGTGACCTTCTTGTGGTCTTTGAGCAGACCGGTGCGAACCTCGGGGCCCTTGGTGTCGAGCAGGATGCCGACGGGCTGGCCGAGCTCTGCGGCAAGACGGCGCACGCGCTCGATGCGCTCGTGATGCTCCTCGTAGGAACCGTGAGAGAAGTTAAAGCGGGCGACGTTCATGCCGGCCTTGATCATTTCGCGCAACGTATCCTCGTTGTCGCAAGCCGGGCCCATGGTGCAGACGATTTTCGTACGTTTGAACATGCATACCTCCATAGAAGTCTGTGCCGATGCTTCCACTTTGGAAACAGTATACGACAGGATATTGCTTTCGATTACGAAAGAATCCGAAACTTACAAACTCTCCTACCTGCAGAAATAATAAATGAAACGAAAGAAATTAGCTTCGTTACGACGCACGTTCGCTGAGAAGAAAGGAGCGCGTACGCAGGGGAAACGGGCCTGGGGGTATCGAGGCGACCTGGATGCTATCGAGCCGCCAAGGAATACAGGCTTTCGGAATAATACGGTACAAATAGCGCAACAAAACGATGTTTGCCCTGCGTTAGGCTTCGATAAAGAAATGTCGATGAAATTGCGGAGCCTGGACGATGTCTGCCGCTCGGCACAGCGCGTCTTCGACCTTTTGGGTACTATAAGGGGACTGCAAATCGCTGCTAAGCACGGCAGCCTTGATGAGCCCTTGCCCTTCTCCTGGGAATTATGATCGGGCATCAATCTGCTTGGCAGCTCAAACATCCCAGGAGGGGAATCTATGCAACGTGAATACTTGGCCGACGCCAAGGACGTGCTCGATGCGCAGGCAACGAGTGCCGAGGACGGCCTGACCTCTGCTGTCGCTGCCGACAGGCTGCGCCAGACAGGCCCCAACAAACTTGACGAAGCGGCTCCTGTTCCGCTGTGGAAGCGCTTCTTTGAGCAGATGGCAGATCCTATGGTCATCATGCTTATCGTGGCAGCTGTCATCTCGGCTCTCACCGGTATGGTGAAGGGCGAGGCCGATTTTGCCGACGTGATTATCATCATGTTCGTCGTCGTGGTGAACTCTGTGCTCGGCGTTGTGCAGGAGGCGAAGAGCGAAGAGGCTTTGGCTGCCCTTCAGGAGATGAGTGCGGCCCAGTCCAAGGTCATGCGTGACGGCAAGTTGTGCCATCTGCCGAGCGCCGAGCTTGTTCCTGGCGATATCGTGCTGCTCGAGGCCGGCGACTCGGTGCCTGCCGACTGCCGTGTGCTCGAGAGTGCCACGATGAAGATCGAGGAGGCGGCGCTTACCGGAGAGTCCGTGCCTGTCGAGAAGCACGCTCGCACGATTGAGCTTGCCGCCGGTGCCGACGATGTGCCGCTCGGCGACCGCAAGAACATGTGCTATATGGGTTCTACGGTGGTCTATGGCCGCGGTCGCGCCGTTGTGGTGGGAACCGGCATGGATACCGAGATGGGCAAGATCGCCGGCGCCCTCGCCGATGCCAAGGAGGAGCTGACGCCCCTTCAGGTCAAGCTGGCCGAGCTTAGCCGCATCCTTACCGTTATGGTTATCGTTATCTGCGTCGTCATCTTTGGCGTGGACATCCTCCGCCATGGCGTGGGCAACGTCATGGCCGATCCCTCGGCGCTGCTCGACACCTTTATGGTTGCCGTCTCGTTGGCCGTTGCCGCAATCCCCGAGGGCCTTGTTGCCGTTGTGACCATCGTGCTTTCGCTCGGCGTGACCAAGATGGCCAAGCGCCAGGCGATTATTCGCAAGCTCTCTGCCGTCGAGACCCTCGGCTGCACACAGACCATTTGCTCCGATAAGACCGGTACCCTTACCCAAAACAAGATGACCGTGGTCAAGCACGAGCTCGCTGCTCCCGAGGAGAAGTTCCTCGCCGGCATGGCTCTGTGCTCCGATGCTACGTGGGACGAGGAGTTGGGCGAGGCCGTGGGCGAGCCCACCGAGTGCGCGCTGGTAAACGACGCCGGCAAGGCGGGCCTTACGGGCCTTACCACCGAGCATCCGCGTGTGGGCGAGGCGCCGTTCGACTCGGGCCGCAAGATGATGTCCGTTGTGGTGGAGACCCTCGATGGTGCTTACGAGCAGTACACCAAGGGCGCGCCCGACGTTGTTTTGGGCCTGTGCACTCATATATATGAGGGCGATGCTATCGTTGAACTGACCGATGAGCGCCGCGCGCAAATCGCTGCTGCCAACAAGTCCATGGCCGACGAGGCCTTGCGCGTCCTTGCCCTGGCAAGCCGTTCGTATGACGAGGTCCCTGCCGATTGCTCCGCCTCGGCCCTTGAGCACGACATGGTGTTTTGCGGCCTTTCGGGCATGATCGACCCGGTCCGCCCGGAGGCTGCCGCTGCCATCAAGGAGGCTCATGCCGCGGGTATCCGCACCGTTATGATTACGGGTGACCATATCGATACCGCGGTGGCTATCGCCAAGCAGCTGGGTATCGTTACGGATCGCAGCCAGGCCATCACCGGCGCCGAGCTCGATCGCATGAGCGAAGAGGAGCTCGACGCCCACATCGAGGACTTTGGCGTATACGCACGCGTTCAGCCCGAGCACAAGACGCGCATCGTCGAGGCGTGGAAGAGCCGCGACCAGATCGTGGCCATGACCGGCGACGGCGTGAACGACGCGCCCTCCATCAAGCGCGCCGATATTGGCATTGGCATGGGTATCACCGGCACCGACGTGACCAAGAACGTGGCCGACATGGTGCTTGCCGACGACAACTTCGCCACCATCATCGGTGCTTGCGAAGAGGGCCGTCGCATCTACGACAATATCCGCAAGGTTATCCAGTTCCTGCTCTCGGCAAACCTCGCCGAGGTCTTTAGCGTCTTTATCGCCACGCTCATTGGCTTTACCATCTTCCAGCCGGTACAGCTGCTGTGGGTGAACCTTGTGACCGATTGCTTCCCGGCGCTGGCGCTTGGCATGGAAGAGGCCGAGGGCGACGTTATGAAGCGCAAACCCCGTAATGCCAAGGACGGTGTCTTTGCCGGTCACATGGGCGTGGACTGCGTTGTTCAGGGCCTGATCATCACCGTACTGGTGCTCGCGAGCTTCTTTGTGGGTGTCTACTTTGATATGGGCTACATCCACATCTCCGATATGATTGCGGGCAATGCGGACGAAGAGGGCGTCATGATGGCGTTCATCACGCTCAACATGGTCGAGATCTTCCATTGCTTCAACATGCGCAGCCGTCGCGCTTCCCTGTTTACTATGAAGAAGCAGAACAAGTGGCTGTGGGCTTCTGCCGCGTTGGCGCTGGTGCTGACGGTAATCGTGACCGTGCAGCCGACGCTCGCCAATATGTTCTTTGGCCCTGTGACGCTTGAGCTTAAGGGCGTTATCGCCGCGCTGGCCCTGGCGTTCCTGATCATCCCCATCGTGGAGATCCAAAAGGCCATTATGCGCGCCATCGAGAAGGAGTAGGAGACACACATGGGCAAGGCAAAGAAGCGAGCGGGGTCGGCTCGTCGTTCGCGCGAGATATCGCGGGAGCAAGCTTGCATCGCCGCCGATTTGCCTGCCCTTGAGTCTTTGCATGACGTTCCCACGTTTGAGGATATGGGGGCGGATGCTGTTCAGGCTGCCGCGTTTGAAGCATGGGTTGCCGATGCGGCCCGTCGTGACGAACAGGCTGCCTCCGAGATGCACCTGGGCGTTGTCGTGCGCCTGGATCGCGGGTTTCCGCTGGTGGCCTGCGCCGGTCAGACCTTGCGTGCCGAGCATGCCGTGGGTTTTGCCAAGACACGCAGCGACGAGCAGGTGCTTTTGCCCGCCGTGGGCGATCGTGTTGTCGTTCGCATATCTGCTGGTCACGATATGGGTGTGATCGAGCACGTGCTGCCGCGGCACAGCTCTTTTGAGCGCTGGCGTGGCAAGAAACGCGGTGAGCGCCAGGTGCTTGCGGCGAACATCGACGCTATCTTGGTCGTGCAGGCGTTGGGCTCTGTGCGCGATACGCTTGAGCTGGTATGCGACCGCATTGCACGCTCCATGGTGTTGGCGCTCGATTGTGGCGTTGAGCCTGGAATCGTGCTTACCAAGGCTGACCGCTGTGATGATGTCGAGCTCGAGCGCGTGGTGCGGACGGTTCGACAGCTGGTGGGGCCGCAGGTGCGCGTGCTTGTTACGTCTTCGGTGGCAGGACAGGGCGTCGATGAGGTGCGTGCCTGCGTTCCGGCGGGTTCTTGTGCCATGATTTTGGGCGAATCGGGGGCTGGCAAATCGACGCTTCTGAATGCGCTGCTTGGCCATGAGGCGTTGGAGACCGGAGACGTGCGTGAGCGTGATGACGCGGGTCGTCACACCACAGTCGCCCGCGTTATGGTCTCGCTGGGTCACGATGCGGGTGTCATCGCCGACGCTCCGGGCTTGCGCAGTTTGCCGCTTGTCGGTCATGAGCGAGGGTTGGCAAAGATGTTTCCCGAGATTGTCGAGGCAGCTCGTGCCTGTCGCTTTAACGATTGCACGCATACCCATGAGCCGGGATGCGCGGTGTGCGAAGGCGTCGAAGAGGGCGCTATCGAGCGTATTCGTCTCGACGAGTTCCTTTCGCTTGCGCGCGAGATGCGCGTGAGCGCTCAGTCGCTCGATCCAGATATTCATTTGGGGTAGAGCGCGGCTTCGGTTGGCGCACGTGTACATAGCTGAGAAATTGCAAGGCCGCCGTTTTTGGCGGCTTTTTTCTTTGCGCGATTGTTTGAAGGGCATCGATGCTGGTCGATGCCTTTTTTATGTTTGTGGGGCATGTTTGGTGCCCTGGCGCCGCGAAGGTGTCGCACAAGTGTCGCGGCAATCTCCCCTCAAATCTAACAAGGCGTGTGAGAAATGGGGGAGAGATTTGTAAGGCCGTGATTTGACTTCTCATATTGATTACGGCGCATGCCAGGTTCCTGAGCACAATCGAGATAGCAAAGACACGGGTCTTTGCTGCAGGCATTTGGGGGTGGCGATGAGAAAGAAGGCGCGTGTTGTCGTAAGCGTTGCTATGGGCTTGCTTGCTGCTGTATTGACCTGCTGGTATGTGACTTCGGTGCGTGAAGAAGCCCAGGTGAGGCAGCGCGAGACGATCGAATCGTACGGGGGAGACGTGACTCGGGTTTGTGTTGCCATCCGTGATATCGAGCCGGGCGAGCGAATCGATGACGGGAGCGTTGCCGTTGAGGATTGGGTTTCGAGTCTGCTGCCCTCGGATGCGTTTACGTCGATGGAGGAGATCGCCGGAAAGACGGCGACCTCGCGCATACCCAAGCGTGCTGTGGTAAGTGCTGCGTACTTTATCGAGAAACCGGTGGGCTCATTGGAGGTTCCAGACGGAATGGTTGCGGTGTCGGTTGCAAGCGATGAGGAACATGCCCTGGGCGGGGCGATCAAGGCGGGGGATCGCGTGGATGTCTATGCCTCGCGCGACTCCGTGGCAGACCTGTTGCTTTCGGCGCAGGTGCTCGATACGAGTTCGGAGCGTGTTGGGGGCGCTGCATTGAGCTGGGTGACGCTTGAGGTGGAACCCGAGCGGGTGCCGGAGCTTTTGGCGGTGACCTCTCAGGGGATGGTGACGATTGCAACAGGCGGTGCTTTCTCTTCGGGGGCCGCTTCAGAAAAAGGAGGCACGTCATGAGTTCGGTATGGCTGCTGTGCGCCGCGAGATCCAATGTGCGCGAACTGACGGAGGAGGTCGAACGCCGGTGTCCTCGCGCGCAGCTGATGCGCATGGGGTGCGAACAGGGCATATCTGACGTTGCTCGGGTGCTATTGCAGGTGGCGGTGGGGGCGGCTGTCTCGTTTGACGAGCCGGCGACGGCGCAGCGCGTTGTGCGCGAGCTTGTTGGCGCGGGCTGGAGCGCTCCGATTGTGGTTCTTGTTGCGCGCAAGGATGCAGAAGCGGCGGCGCACCTGTTTGCCGCGGGCGCTACGGAGGTGATTGCAGCAGAGGGCGCGGCATGTGATTCACCTATATCAAGGGCAGAGACGAAGGATTGTCCCAAAGACGCAGGGGTGGCCGCGTCCCCTGCTGGAACTCATGAAGAAGTAGAAGTGCACCCGGCGGAAGCGGATGAGCTTGGGGATGTGCCCGAATGGCAGATCGACCGTTTTGCGGCTGATCTGGAGGAACCGCCATGGGTCGAGCCGCATGGGGTGACGGGGCCGTTTCCCGAAAGCGGGGACAGGGTGTCCCGTGCGCGCGAGGTCGACGAGGCTTCGCACAGCGTGGCGGCGCCGATGACGGTGCCTGCCTTTGCAAAGATGGCTGTAGGAGATGAACTGTCTGAAGAGGGGGCAATGGGGCCTGATTCGGTGGATGGCAAGCAAGCTCGCGAGCGGGAAGTGGTGTCTTCCGCGCATACGGGCACGGTTCTCGAGGAGAAGATCGCAGCCCCCGTCTCCACCTCTTCTGGCGGGGCGCCGCTTGTCGCGGTCATATCCGGAAGGGGCGGGGTGGGCAAGACCACGTTGACGGCTGCAATGGCGTTTGCTGCGGCGTCGATGGGATTGCGCGCCGCGGTGCTCGATTTGGACCTGATGTTTGGAAATATGTACGACATGGTGGGGGTCGATGAGCCAAATGACCTGGGATCTCTTGCTGTGGAAGACCCTGATTTTAAGGGGATTGAGGCTGGCGCTGAGGCAACAGCCATGCGCGTTGCTCCAGGGGTGACCTTGTGGGGGCCGGCGCTTTTGCCTGAGCGTGCCGAATTGCTTTCGGGTCCTGTGGAGCGGCTGATTGGGCTTTTGCGACAAGAAGCGGACATTATCTTTGCCGATACTTCGACGTTTTGGGGTGATGGCGTTGCCTGTGCTGTCGCGCAATGTGATCGCTGCATTGTCGTTGGACAGGCAGGGTGCGCGTCTTCGGCGGTTCGTGCGATTGAGCTGGCAAGCCGAATCGGCGTGGCAAAAACAAAGATGACGTCGGTGTTCAATCGGTTTGGACGCGCGGGCAATCAGGAGGAGCAAGCGCTTCGCTTTGAAATGGCGATCTCGTTGCGTTCTCGCATGCGCGTATCCGAAGGCGGCGATGCCCTGGAGCAAATGCAGGCGTTTGGTCGCTTGGGGGAATTTGTAGCACAGGAGTCTGCGTTTTCCCGTGATGTGACAGAGCTTGTACATTGTGTGGCAAAGGAGCTCGGTTGCGACATTGGAGCATGGGAGCAGGCTTACCAGGCGCGAACCCAGCAGGCAAACGGGCGCGGGCGCCGACGCTTTTTGCGCAAAAAGCAGCGGGGTGAAAAGTCATGAGCGTGTTGGAGCGCGTTCGACGTGCCGAGTCGATTCCGAGCGCATCTTCGCCCATGCCCTTGCGTTATGCGGAGCTAAAACGAAGCGTAAAGCAAGAGATGCTGGAACGCGTGGGCTATGACGAGGTGTCGCGAATGGCTGCGGCTGTTTCGTCGGAACGCTCGCGCGAGGAGTTGCGCCCGGCAATCGAAGCCGTGCTCAACGCGCGGGAGACGGTCTCGTTGACGGCACAGGAGCAAACGCGGATTGTCCGTGAGATTCTCGATGACGTGGTGGGACTCGGCCCTTTGCAAGAGCTACTAGACGACGACAGCGTGAGCGAGATCATGGTCAACGGGTGCGATGCGATCTTTTTCGAACGCGCGGGAAAGCTCTATCCGATGCGCGACGTATTTGCAGACGATGAACAAATTCGCGTGATCATCGACCGGATTATCTCGCCATTGGGCCGCCGTATCGATGAGCGGAGTCCTATCGTGAACGCTCGTCTCCCAAGCGGGTATCGCGTGAATGCAGTGATTCCGCCCATTGCAATTGACGGGCCGGTGCTCACGATTAGGAAATTTTCTGACCGGATTACCTCTTTGGGCGAGCTGGTGGAATTGGGCTCTTTGCCCTCGTGGTATGCGCAACTGCTTTCTTGCGCGGTTTCGTTGCGGCAAGATTTGGCGGTTGCCGGCGGCACGGGATCGGGTAAGACCACGCTGCTCAATGCCCTTTCCTGCGAGATCGATTTGGGCGAGCGCATCGTGACCATCGAGGATTCTGCGGAGCTTAAATTTGCGCGTCATCCCCATGTAGTGCGCCTGGAGGCTCGCACGGAGTCGATAGAAGGCAAAGGAGAGGTGAGCATCAGGCAGCTGGTGGCAAACGCGCTGCGTATGCGCCCCGATCGTATCGTGGTGGGTGAGGTACGCGGCGAAGAGTGCATTGACATGCTGCAGGCCATGAATACGGGCCACGATGGCTCGCTCACTACATTGCATGCGGGTACGGCGCGCGAGGTGATTGTGCGCCTAACGCTGCTTTCTCGTTACGGCATCGATCTTCCGGGTGATCTGATTGAGGAGCAGATCGCCATGGCGCTTGATGGGATCGTTATGTCGCAGCGCATGCCGGATGGACGGCGCTTCGTGTCGTCGTTTACGGGCGTGACACGCGCCCCGGAAGGCGGCGTGCAGCTAGAGGAGTATGTCTCGTTTGATCCGGCGACAACAACCTGGTTGCTCTTGCGAGAGCCGCCGTTTATTGCAGAGGGAGTGCGCTCTGGCGCGATTGCTCGGGAGGAGGTCGAGCGATGGAGATCCTTGTGTCCGCAGGAAGTGGAGCCCTCGTATGCCTAAGCGTTTGGATAGCGCTTGGGACAACTGCCGGTGAGCCTACTCTTGCATGGGGATCGAAGCCGTCTTTGTTGCGTGCGTGGTGCCGGTCCTTGGGGTCGTTTGGTCTTGCGCGACGGCTGAGGTTGCTCCCGGGGGTGGAAGGGGCGGTGAACGAGATTGAGGAACTCTCATGGCGCGGCAAGCGTCCCTTTGCACTGTATTCGTTTACCGAGCGCCTGGGCGCTTTTGTGCTGGTTGTCTTTGCAGCTGGGGTGCTCGGTCTTCTCTTGGCGTGGTCGCCATGGGGCGTGCTGTTTGCGATTGTACCCCCGGTTGTTCTGTGCTTGGTGCGCTCTCGTCGTTTGCGCGATCGTGCGAGAAGACTTGAAGTTGCCATGCCGGAGGCTTTTGGCTCCCTTGCTATCTCGCTTGCTTCGGGCTATTCGCTTCCACAGGCGATGCGATTTGTCGGGGCGCGTTCGGCGGAACCTATTCGGACGGAGTTCATGCGCGTCTCGTTTGCAGTGAACTGCGGTGTGCCTGCAACAGAGGCGCTCGATGCCATGCTCGAACGTCTCGATGCCCCTGGCCTCGAGCTCGTTGTTTTGGCTCTCAAGGTATCCAAACGCACGGGAGCCCCTTTGGGGGAGTTGCTGCGCGAAGCGGCCCAGCTGTGTCATGAGCGACTGGAGCTCAAGCGCATGCTGGATGTAAAGACGTCGCAGGCGCGTATGTCTGCCCGGCTTGTTGCGGGGATGCCAGCGGCGATGGTCGCGTTTTTGACACTGCTGTCGACGGATTTTAGGGCAGGTCTTGCAACGACCGTGGGGGCAATGTCGATCGCTGTGGCGTTGACGCTCAACGCCGGCGCTTGGGTGGCTATTCGAAAGATCATGCATGTGGAGGTGTAGGCAACGTGTCGGTGGATGCTGCGATGTTGCTGCTTGTGGGTAGCGCATGGGGCGCATACGTTTGGACGGCAGGTGGTCTTATGCCGTCTGATGTTCGGCGGTGGTTGCTGGCCTTGCGTTCGAGGGCCATTGCGTGCGGGAAGCGCGCGGCGTCTATGAAAAGTGGTGCGAAGAGCGAAAAAACCTCGCTCTCGGATGTGTCCGAGATGACAGATATCGTGCGTCTGGGTTTGCTGGCAGGGCTTTCTTTTGATGCTGCGCTCGAGATGTACTGCGCGAACAAGACGGGCCTGCTTTCGCGCTCGCTGGCTCGCGCCCGCATGTGCTGGCAGACGGGTATGGCTTCGCGCGAGGATGCCCTTGCCGAGGTCGCCCGGGTGACGCATGTGCGTCAGCTCGAATCGTTTGCCGCGGCGGTTGGACAGGCACATGTGCTTGGTGCCCCTCTTGCCGATACACTCGCTCGCCAGGGAATCGAGATACGAAGCGCCCATAGGGCAGATGTCGAACGCCAAATCGAGCGCGCTCCCGTCAAGCTGCTTGTGCCCACGGGGACGCTGATATTGCCTGCTTTGTTGCTGTCCATATTGGGTCCGCTGCTTGCTGCGAGCGGAATGATCTAAGGAGGAAAGAGATGGGGCATTGGTTTGAGAGCGCGAAGCAAAGACTGTATTTCTTGGTACAGAAGGCCGCGAGCACGGTTCGCATCGTTGCAAACGAACGCAGCGCGCAGGGGACGACGGAGTACGCCATTCTTGTTGGCGTATTGGTGGTGATTGCCATTTTGGCCATCGTTGCGTTTCGCGGCAAGGTGACCGAACTGTGGGATGCAATCGCATCGGGAATTAACAGTCTGTAGATCATGAGGTCATCTTCCCGTCGCATCTTGTGGATTGCGCTTGCGTTGGCGCTGGTTTCGGTGTCACTTCTTTTGATTGCGCAAAGACAAGATAAGAAGCCATCGTCTGCTGGTGTCGAGCTTTCCGAAGAAGAGCAGCAGGCGGTGCGAGAAATTCAAAACGTCCAGACAAAAGAAAGCTCACGCGCGACGTTTCTTGATGATTTGCAGGCACAGGAATCGGTTGGAGCAGAAGGGCAATCGCGTGCGGTGATCTGGCGGGAAGAGTCTGACGTGCCGCAAAGTGCGGCAGCTGCGCTCGAAGCGTATCGGGCACAGGGCGCAGGCAAGCTTATGTGCGGTGGCTACATGGACATCAAGGGAAATGTATGGGGCGGCATCGTTATGTCTCGTACATGGGTCGACATCATCTATGTCACAAGCACCGAGGACGGTGCCGCCAGTACGCTGCGCATCGTGCGCCTGTCTGCCGAGAACGTGGGGTGAGGTGCATATGGATGAAATGGCGCGGTCATCATGCGAAACGAAGCGCTGTAAGAAGGTGCTTTGCGAGACATCGGCGCAAGCGGCGCTGGAATATGCGCTCACGGTGTTCGCACTTTTGGCGATCGTCTTGGCGCTGGGGCTACTGTGGCGTGCAGGGCAGGATGGAACCTTGGCAGCGTTGGTGGAGGCGGCGGCATCGCACGGCTTTGACGCGGGAGGGCTTATCGACATCTCCTTGTATTGAGCCGGTACGCGAGTGTTCCGCTCAGGCGACGGTGGAGGCCGCATTGCTGCTGCCCTCGTTTCTCATTCTTTTGCTGCTAATGATCCAACCGGTATGCCTGCTATATACGCGAGCGGTTATGGAATCGGCAGCTTCGAGTGCAGCGCGAATCATGACTACGTCGGGGGAAGACGCCGACGAGGCGTGCCGCGCGTTTGTGCTCCGCAGGCTTCAGGCCGTGCCCAATGTGTCCATCTTTCACGAGGGAGGGCCCCTTTCGTGGGATATCGAGTTTGGGCATGCGAATGGCGAAGGGGTCTCGCGCGTGAAGATTCGCGGCGTTGCCAAACCCCTGCCGATTCTTGGTGCATTTGTACGTGCGTTTGCATCCGGTGAGCCCCAAGGAAACGTGGCGATTGAAGTGGAGGTGCTATATGCATCGCTCCCAGAATGGCTGGAGGGTGATTACGAAACGTGGATTTCCTCATGGGGAGCGTGAGGAGCGGGCAGATGCCGATTCGCAAAGCGGTTTGTGCGCAATCGACCTGTTCGTCACGGAGGAGGGCGCCTATACGACAGTGGCATCTGCAGTGGCGATGCTCGTCGTGCTCGCTCTGCTTTTCTCGGCCGTCTCGGCGGTATGGAGTCTATCACGCAGCGCGGATGTGCAAGCAGTTGCCGATAGTGCGGCGCTTGCGGGGTCAAACGTCGTGTCGTCCTATCACACGGCGGCAACGGTTGTCGATGCGAGTATTGCAAGTTTGGGTTTTGCGGGCCTTGCGATAACGGGAACGGGACTTGTCGCGCTGCTCATACCGGGTGCTCGCTCTCAGGGAGTGAAGGCGATTGATGCCGGGCTGCGCATTTTGGACATGAGAAACGACTTCGCGCGTTCTGCTTCGAAAGGGTTAAAGACGCTCGAGGCATCGCTGCCGTATCTTGTTGCGGCAAATGCAACGCGCCTGTGCGCGGAGAGCAAAACGGATGCAATGGTGTATACCGGTACAGCGCTTGCGGTGCCCTTTGCCTCGGCATCCGAGTTTCCCGCGCTTGAAGGTGAGGGTGTCAATCTCGAGGCGTTGAGCGAGGCGGCGTCGGATCTGGATAAAACCGCGAGCGAGTTCGAGGATGCATCGCGCGAGACGGCGCAGGCAAGGAAACGAGCCTGGATTGCCGACTGCGGCCGCGAGGGCCATAACATGCAGGAGCGCGCGTCAAGCTTGACGGGTCTTTCGCCCCAGCAGAACCCAGATTATGCTTCGAGTGTGGCCTGGAGCCCAGAGGTTGGCATCGCGCGCACGAAGGCTTATTACCAGTGGCGCTTGGATCACGAAAAGCCCGACGGCACGAGCGTCGAGGCGGCGGTCGATTCCGCAGCGAGAAGTGCGTTTTACCGATATGCGCTCGATGCGTTTGAGCCTGCTCAGGTTGTTGAGTATGACGGGAGTGTGGTCTCCACGGTTCCATTGCTGCCCCGCAACAAGCAGGAGATCAAGCAGACGGCCCTTTATACCCAGGCTTTGTGGCCCACAACGTATGAGCCCGAGGGGCAAACAATCCATTATGGTGTCGACTGCCCTGGTGCGACAGGGGCAGCGGGCCCCGTTATTTCGCTATCGGCGGCGGATGGTGGCCAGGCGCGCACGTGCGCAGTATGCCATTTTGGCACGAGCGATATGGGGAAGACCCCTGCGGCTTCGACCTCTATCGACAACGGATATGAATACCATTTGCGTGAGTACACCCTTGCGCTTAACGAATATGTTGACTGCCGAAATCGAGAGCTCGAATTGGAACAAAAGGCGCAAGTCCAGGCAGGGGAGGCGGGAGATTCGTTCGAGGAGGCGCTTTCGGCGCTTTCCTCTAAGCGTCCGCGCATTGCGCCGCCCGGTCGATTTGGCTGTGTGGCGGCGGTCACCTGTGGTGAGATTGAGGCACCCGATGCGCTTGATACATCGTTTGCGGCGAGCCCCTCGCTGGGATCGCGCGCAGCCGTCTCCGCTTCTGCGTTGGCAAAGGACCCGGCAACACGGGAGAACAACGTGCTCTCTCAGTTCTTCTCTACGGTGGAGGAGCGAAGCTCTGATCAGGGGCCGGTGGGCCTCGTGGGGAGCGTCATGGACTTGTGGGGAAGCCTGCTTGTTTCATATGGCGATATGGCTTCTGGGCTGAATTCGGCGTTTGATGGACTGACCTCGAAGCTCGATGGGATGGGCCTTGGCCCGGTTGGCGCTTGGCTCAAAGGCCGCCTGACCGATGCCGTTCGCGCATTGGGTTTAGAACCGGTGGACTTGAGCCTTCGAAAGCCGGTGCTTGTCGATTCTGCCAAAGTGATTGAAAAGGCCGATATTCCTGCCGTGGCACAGGTTCAAAAGGCGGTACGTTCGATTCCCTTGAGTTCGACGGATCCGCGAGCGCTCATGCAGGCCTTGGGCTATCAGGTGGGGGAGTACATCGCGCAGCAGGAGTTTACGATCGCGGAGATTCCCCTTCCCGGTGGCGGGTCGATTCCGCTCACCATACGTTTGCGTGACATCGTGGGCGCTGCGGGAGGCGACAGATGATGCCTTGCATATTGAGGGAGAAGCGCGCGCAGGCGACGGTCGAGATGGCGGTTGTGGCGCCGGTGATGATTATCTTGGCGCTTATCGTCTACAACCTCATGCAGTTTGCCTGTGCGGTAGCTCGCTTTGATCGCGTGGCACCAGATATCGTGCTGGCGCAAGGGGTGTCTCCCCAAGGCGATGCCACCTTGGGTAAAACCGCGACGGCGGAAACTGCATTGCAAGAGGCGTTGGGCCCTTATACGGTGCGGGTGGCGGTGACAAGCGAGGCGGATGAGGCGTCGGGCACGGAGCTGCTTTCGCTTGTTGCTGCGCCACGGCGGTATCACTGCGAGATGACCTTCGAGCCCTGGCCGCAAAACATCGCGATTGCGGGCGTTGCGTTGGGGTCGCCTCTTCAGCTTAAGCATGAACGAACAGTGGTGATCGACCCATGGAGGCCGGGGGTGGTCTTGTGAGGTTGCTCCGAACGCGAAGGGAGACCGATTGGCTTTTGCAGGAAGTGGACCCGGTGTTGCGCATCCTTGGTTGGGAAAACGTGCGCGTGGTCATGGCGCAGACCTTTTTCGAGCGTCTCTTGGGGCTGCTCGCTCCTGTCTATCGGGCGGGCATGCGCGCCGACGGGGTTGCCATTGTCTTCCCTTGTTGTTCTTCGGTACACACGTGGTTCATGAAGCGGGACCTCGATATTGTCTTTCTGGATCGCAAGGGTGCCATGCTGCGTGTCTACTGGGATGTGAAGCCGGGGCGTCTGATTTTTTGCCCTGGTGCGAGTTTGGCGATTGAGCGCGTATCGACTAAAGAGTTCCCAGGTCAAGACTAGAAGACTCGCGCCTGTCTTGCGATTGCAGAATCCCAAGACAGGCATTTTTCAAAAAAAGTTGGGTTTTGCCGCTTGACCCCTATCTTCGATTTGGTATAGTAATCGAGCTGTCGTTCGCGACAGACATAGTGGCCAGATAGCTCAGTTGGTAGAGCAGCGGACTGAAAATCCGCGTGTCGAGGGTTCGACTCCCCCTCTGGCCACCCTTCGAATTGTGAAAAGCGTTCGGCATCGAGCCGAGCGCTTTTTTTATCGCTCCGTTCGATAGGGGGTCGGTATGGCAGAGAGAATTCACGGCGTCAACCTTTCCGGCTGGTTTATCCCCGAGACGTGGGTCTCGCCTTCACTCTTTGCGGCGACGGGCGCCGCCAACGCGCTTGAGCTGCAACGCGCGTTGGGTCCGGCGGTGTATAGCGAGCGCCTGCGCCATCATTTCGAGACCTTTATCACCGAAGATGATTTTCGCCGCATCGCCGCAATCGGTTTCAATTCGGTGCGCATTCCCGTGCCCTGGCATGTCTTTGGCGCTCGGGAGGATGCGTTCACGAATATCCCCGCAATCGACTATGTGGACCGCGCGATTGAGTGGGCCGAGAAATATGAGCTAAGCGTTTTGCTTTCTTTGGCAACGGTGCCCGGCGGCCAAGGGGATTCCAACGAGAGCCCTACGACCCCCGAGAGCACGGCGGACTGGCATTCCTCTAAAAACGGGCGTCACGTTGCACTTACTACGCTCGAGAAGCTGGCCGCTCGCTATGGGTCTGCCGCGTCCTTGCTGGGAATCGAGTTGCTGGACTCGCCTGTGGTGAGCGTTCGCAAGAACATCTTTACCATGACAGATGGCATTCCCGCTCACTACCTGCGCAATTTCTATCGCGATGCCTACGCGCTCGTGCGCGTGCATATGCCCGAGGAGAAGGCCATCGTGTTTTCTGCTTCGGGGCATCCGGACCTATGGAAGGGTTTTATGCGCGGCGGCAAGTACAAAAACGTCGTGATGGACCTCCACTTGTATCACTATCGCGATGAATCGGCTTGCGATATCACGTCTCCCAAGGGCATATCGCAGGCGATTGCGCGTAACAGGAAGCTATTGCGCGAAGCCGTTTCCACCGGTTTCCCCATTCTGGTGGGTGAGTGGTCGGCTGCCGCCGTACTTTCGAGCGCGAGCATGACCCCCGAAGGCCGCGCTGCCTATGAGCGCGTGTTCGTATCGAGCCAGCTGGCGAGCTTCGACACCGCATGGGGCTGGTACTTCCAGGCATGGAAGACCGAGAAGCGCATTCCCGCGTGGGATGCTCGTGTGGCGCTTGCGCCGCTTGAGCGCGCGATGATCGACTGACGGTAAAGAGAAGAGGTAGCGCATCGTATGAGCGGATGCCTGTATATGGTGGGCACGCCCATCGGCAACCTGGGCGATATGAGCCCGCGCGTGGCAGAGGCCTTTCGTGCCGCGGACGCCATCTGTTGCGAAGATACTCGCGTGACGTCCAAGCTTTTGGCGCATCTTGGTATATCCAAGACGCTCATTCGCTGCGACGAGAACGTTATCGTCCAGCGCGCTCCCGAACTCGTTGATCGCCTGCTGGCAGGCGAGACTTTGGCGTTTGCCTCCGACGCAGGCATGCCGAGCGTTTCCGATCCGGGCCAGGTCCTCGTCGACGCTGCTCGCGATGCGGGCGTCGAGGTGCAGGTGATTCCCGGCCCCTCTGCCTGCGTGACCGCTTTGGTGGCGAGCGGTATCTCCTGCGAGCATTTTTTCTTTGAGGGGTTTTTGCCGCGTAAACACGGAGAACGTGTGCGTCGTCTAAGCGAGCTCGCGTGTGTTCCCGGTGCCTTGCTTTTTTACGAGTCGCCCCATCGTGCAGCCGCCTCGCTCCAGGCGATAGCCCAGGTGTTCCCCAAGCGCCGAGTGGCGCTTTGCCGCGAGCTTACCAAACTGCACGAAGAGGTCTTGCGCGACAAAGCCCCGGCGTTGTTGGAAACGGTGCTTGCGCGCGGCGAGATGCGCGGCGAGATGGTCATTGTCGTGGCACCTCCCGATTCCGACGAGATGACGGGCATTGCGGTGCAGGTGGATGCTCCCGACCAGCAGGAACTTTTGGCAAAAGACATCGCTTGCGCCCTTGAGGCGGACGAACCCGCCTCTGTTATCGCCAAGCGTCTGTCGCAAAAGTACTCCCTGCGTAAGCGTGAGGTGTATGCGCGCGTTCTTGCCATGCAGGAAGAGCGCGACGCCGCCGCGCGCTAGAGCTTTTGTTCAACACCATCTGCACCTGCGCATACGTCGCAGTTTGCGATACAATGACCTGCGGCTCATTCGCCTGCGGGGCACCATATGCCGCCGCACGTTCGTAAAAGAGGTTCATCTATGGCAGACAAGCCCTCCTTCTTCATCACCACGCCCATCTACTACGTGAACGCCGATCCGCACCTGGGAACGGCCTACTCCACGATCCTTGCCGACGTGCAGGCGCGCTATCGCCGCTCTGCCGGCTATAACGTCAAGTTCCTCACCGGCATGGACGAGCATGGCGAGAAGGTGGCCGAGGCTGCCGAGAAGCACGGCATGACTCCTCAGGAGTGGACCGACAGCCAGGCTCCGCACTTTAAGGACCTGTGGAACGAGCTCGAGATTTCAAACGACGACTTTATCCGTACCACCGAGAAGCGTCAGCATGACGCCGTTCAGTACCTGTGGGAGCGCATGAAAGAGTCGGGCTACCTGTATAAGGGCAGCTACGACGGCTGGTACTGCGTGCCCGATGAGACCTACTTCACCGAGACGCAGGTCGAGAAGGGCGACGAGGAGTATGGCAGCCAGGGTCAGCATCTGTGCCCCGATTGTCATCGTCCGCTCGAGCGCGTGCAGGAGGAGTCCTACTTCTTCAAGCTTTCCGCGTTCCAGGACAAGCTGCTCAAGCTCTATGACGAGCATCCCGATTTTGTTCAGCCCGATTTTCGCATGAACGAGGTGCGCTCGTTTGTCGAGGGCGGCCTGAATGATCTTTCCGTCTCGCGCACGAGTTTTGACTGGGGCATTCCCGTCCCCTTTGACGAGGGCCATGTCACCTATGTGTGGTTTGACGCCCTGCTCAACTATATGACCTCGGTGGGTTACGGCGTCGATACGCCGGAGGCCAAGGCCGAGTTTGCCTATCGTTGGCCCGCCCAGTTCCATATCGTGGGCAAAGACATCATCCGCTTCCACTGCGTGATTTGGCCTGCCATGCTCATGGCTATCGGCGAGTCTCTGCCCGAGCACGTTTTTGCTCATGGCTTCCTCATGGTGCGCAACGAGGAGACCGGCAAGGGCGAGAAGATGTCCAAGAGCCGCGGCAATGCCATCGCTCCGCGCGAGGTCATCGATATGCTCGGCGTTGAGGGTTACCGCTACTACTTCATGACCGACGTTGTTCCGGGTACGGATGGTGCCATCAGCTTCGATCGTATGCAGCAGGTCTACAATGCCGACCTTGCCAACAGCTGGGGCAACCTCATTTCCCGTTCGCTCAACATGAGTGCCAAGTACTTTGATGGCTGCGCTCCCGCGCGTCCTGCCGATGCCACCGCATTTGCAAACCCGCTGGCGCAAATCGCCGAGGGCCTTTATGACCGCTATGCCGCCTGTATGGACAAGGTCGATTACGTGGGCGCTAAGGATGCTGTGATGGAGCTTATCCACGCGGCCAACCACTACATCGAGGATTGTGAGCCCTGGGGCTTGGCAAAGGACGAGGCCAAGCATGACGAGCTTGCGTTTGTGATCTACAACCTCCTCGAGGCGATTCGTATCGCAGCCCACCTGCTGGCTCCGTTTATGCCGCAGACGAGCGCGGAGGCTCTGCGCCGTATCGCTTGCGCCGATGAGGCCCAGTGCGACGACCTGCGCGCCGCTTGCGCATGGGGCGGTCTTGCCGGCGGTGCCCCCGTGGAGAAGGGCGACCCGCTGTTCCCGCGTCTTCAAGCAGACAAGTAAACGCCCACGGCCGTTTGCCATCACGCGATGTCGCGCCCCCGAGCGATCGGGGGCGCTTTTTATGCGTACTCGCATGAAGAGAAGTAAAATCATGCGAGATACGTGCCGAAAGTAGGAGATGTATATGATTCCTTCGCCGCAAGAAGCCTACGAGCTGCTCAAACAGTACAACTCCGACCCGTTCCACCTGGCGCATGGGCGTATTGTGGGCGAGGTTTTGCGCTGGTACGCCGCAGATATGGGCCACGCGGAGGAGGCTGACCTGTGGCAGACCGTGGGTACGCTTCATGACTTGGACTTTGAGATGTGGCCTGATGAGCACTGCGTGCGCACAGAGCAGCTCATGCGCGAGGCAGGCATCGACGAGGCTGTGGTGCGTGCTTGCTGCAGCCATGGATGGGGCCTCACGGGCACGCCTTATGAGCCCGAGTCCGATCTTGAAAAGGTCTTGTTTGCAGCCGACGAGCTTACCGGCCTGATTGGCGCCGCGGTGCTGATGCGTCCCTCCAAGAGCGTTGATGATCTGACGGTCAAATCGCTCAAGAAAAAGTTCAAGGATAAGAAGTTCGCCGCCGGCTGTTCGCGTGAGGTTATTGCTCAAGGTGCCGAGCGCCTGGGCTGGGATCTTTCCGAATTGATGGAAAAGACTATCGAGGCCATGAAGGCGAGCCCCTCTGCCCCTCATGGTGAGGAAGCTGCGGACTCCGAATAACACGCGCGCCATACCTGCGCTCCGACGAGAATGAGGATAGTTTCATGACGCAATCGCCGCTTGCAAGCGCTTCTGCCACGCGCCAGCTCCTTGAAGAGTTTGGCCTTGCGACAAAGCATCGCCTGGGTCAGAACTTTTTGATCGACAATCATGTAATCGAGCGCATTTGCAACCTTGCGGAGCTCGATGGAAGCGAGCTGGTGCTCGAGGTGGGGCCGGGTATTGGCACCCTCACTTTAGCGCTTACTCAGGAGGCATCGCGCGTGGTCTCTATTGAGGCCGACTCCGAGCTGGAACCGGTGTTGGCATCGCACGAGTACGATACCGATAATTTCCGCTTTATTATGGGTGACGCCCTTAAAGTGACGCCGGAGCAGATTGCGCAGGTAGCAGAAGGTGAGCCTACGGTCTTTGTGGCAAACCTGCCCTATAACGTTGCCGCGACGATTATCTTGCAGTTCTTCCAAACCATGCCTGCGCTCAAGCGCGCGGTTGTGATGGTTCAAAAAGAGGTTGCCGATCGCATCGCCGCAGCTCCTGGCAACAGAACATACGGCGGCTATACGGCAAAGCTCGGACTCTATGGCACGGTGACGGGGCGCTTTGAGGTGCCGCCGCGCTGCTTTATGCCTGCCCCGCATGTTGATTCTGCCGTGGTGCGTATCGACCGCGTGGACATGGCGCTGCCCGACGGTCTGGGCGAAGAACAGGTGGCACGCGTGATTGATGCCGCCTTTGCCCAACGCCGTAAGACCATTCGCAATTCCATGAGCGCAAACGGGTTTGAGAAAGACGTGCTCGATGCCGCCTTCGCCGCCGCCGGCATCGCGCCCACGACGCGTGCGGAGACGCTTGCAACTACCGATTTCATCGCGCTCGCCCAGGAGCTTGAACGTGTTCGATAGCATTAACCCGCCGACATTCATCAAAAAGAAAAAGACCGTCGAGGCGCCCGAGCCGTGGGCCCCTTTGTACGACACCCATGCGCATCTGCTCTCGTTTTGGGACAAAGACCCGCTTGAGTGTTTGAGGCGTGCTCGCCGTGCCGGCGTGGACGCCCTGGTGACGCTCATCGATCCCGTGGGCGACAAGATGGACCCCGCTGCTTTTTCGCAGTGGCTGCGCACATCGATTGTCGAGGCCGTACCGGCAGGGGAGATTCCTACTCTCAAATATCTGGCGGGTGTGCACCCGTATGGTGCGCTCGATTATACGGACGATATCCATGCGCGCATCGAGGCGGCACTCGCCGATCCTCTCTGCGCGGGGATCGGCGAGATTGGCCTTGATTATCACTTTGATGCCGAAGACGATGTGTCGCCGTGCGACCACGACGTGCAGATGTCTTGCATGGCTCGTCAGCTTGAACTTGCCCGTGCGCATAACGTGCCGGTCGAGCTGCATCTGCGCCACGAAGCTTCTGACGAGCAGCGTACATCTCATGTGGATGCCGAGCGCGTCTTGCGCGAAGTGGGCATACCGCAGGCGGGATGCGTGCTCCATTGCTTTGGCGAGGACCGTGCCACGATGGAGCGCTTTTGCGATCTGGGATGCTATATCGCCTATGGCGGAGCGGCTACGTTCAAGCGCAATACCGAGGTTCGCGAGGCCTTTGCGGCAACACCTCTCGATCGTCTGCTTTTTGAGACCGACTGCCCCTATATGGCACCCGAGCCCATTCGCGGCCTTGAATGCGAGCCTGCGATGATTGGCCTTACGGCTCGTGCTCTTATTAACGATCGCGTTGACCGTACGGGAGAATCTGCCCAGGTTATCGCGCAAGCAGCGTGGGATAACGCCCAGCGTCTTTTTGCCGATCGCCCGGCCGTCTAGTCTCGATTCCTAGCACGTTATCCCGTTTGCTGGCATAAGGTTGCCGATACGTTTACAAACCGTTGCTCCGTAAAGAAACGCGAGCCGCCTTCGTAACAGGTGGGTATCAGCGCGTAAGCATGCGGCAAGCGATGGCTATTGTGCCGCAAACGGTCCTCGAACCTTCCTAATATCTACCACGTCATCACCGGGCGGGGCATGTTGACCATTCAGTCCCCTTTCGGTCCCAATCCTTATGTGAGGAGATAATCGTGGCAGATATCGTGAACAAGCAGATTTCCCGCCGTTCTTTCCTGGGCCTTTTTGGCGCAAGCGCTGTGACCCTTGGCTTGGGTCTTGTGGGCTGCGGTGCTACTGGCGAGAAGGGTGGCGCAGCAACTGCAGGATCTTCTGCCGCCGCTTCTATCGATAAGCTCACCATGGTCTGGCTGCCCAACGAGTCCAGCTCCGAGTTCGATGCGGGTCGCGAGGAGTTTGGCAAGGTCCTCGAGAAGTACGCTGGCGTCAAAGTCGAACTCATGACCACCACCGACTACAACGTCGCTATCGAGGCCATCGCTTCCGGCAAGGCCCAGCTTGCCAATATGGGTGCCGAGGGCTTCATTCAGGCTCAAAAGAAGAACAGCAAGGTCCTTCCGCTTGTGACCACCTCTGACACCGATGGCAAGCTTGACGGTGCAAAGTACTACAGCCGCATCTGCGTGCCCGAGGCCGAGATGAGCACTTACGCGGATAGCGCTGAGGAGACCGGCTATTCGATCAAGAACATCAAGGGTAAGCGCATGAGCTTTGTCTCCGCTACCTCCACATCCGGTTTCAAGGTTCCGTGCAACGCCATCATGAAGGCATTCCCGGACGACGTGAAGTCCTCTGACGAACTCAGCACCCCGGGCTTTTTCTCCCAGGTGCTCTTTGGCAATTCCCACCCCGGCTCTGCTGTCAACCTGCTGCAGGGCGATGCCGATGTAGCCGCCTTCGACGACGTTGACGTCGACACCTACCTTGACGTCCCCGAGGGCGAGCGCGACGCCGTGAACGCCGCCGGCTCCGTTTACTCCGTCAAGGCCGACGCTCCCCAGCCCTTCGATCGCGTCCAGGGCAAGAAATTCGGCATCATCCAGGCCACCCCGGTTCTCAACGGACCCATTGCCGTCAACACCGAGAAGGTTCCGCAGGAGATTATCGACAAGCTCGTCAAGGGTTTGACCTCCAAGGAGACCTCTGAGGACGAGCTGCTCTTTGCCCCTGAGGATAAAGAGGGTACCGGTGCCGTTTGGAGCCTGGGCGACACTGCTGGCTTCATTGCGGTCGAGGACTCCTGGTACGACCCCATTCGCGCGCTTGGCTAATGCATGTCCCTGCACGCATACGTGCAGATGAGCGGCATCGCGTAGACGATTCGCCGCTGCCAAAAACGGGCCGGACGCGAATATCCGCGTCCGGTCTCGACGTTGAGGGGAAGGCATGGGAATGTCACAGAACGCACAGCCTCTTTTGCAGGTGAGCGGTTTGGTCAAAAGCTATGAGGGTAAACGGGGCACGCAGGAGCAGGATTACGCGCTTTCCGGTGTGGATTTTACTTGCGGTGAGGGGGAATTTGTCACGGTGATCGGCCCATCGGGCGCCGGCAAGTCGACGTTCCTGCGCTGCATCAATCGCCTTATCGAGCCCACGGAGGGGTCGGTTGTCTTTAACGGGCGGGACATCACGCACCTGCGCCGCAACAAGCTGCGCGGCGTGCGCACGCAGATTGCCATGATCTTCCAGAACTACAACCTGGTGTATCGTCTCACGGCAATCCAAAACGTGCTGCATGGTCGTCTGGGCTACAAGGACGCTGTGGCGGGGTCGCTGGGTCTCTACACCGAAGCCGAGAAACTCCGTGCGTTCGAGTTGCTGGATGAAGTGGGCTTGGGCGAGTTTGCCTATCGTCGTGCCGATCAGCTCTCGGGCGGACAAAAGCAGCGCGTGGGTATTGCTCGTGCGCTTATCCAAGACCCCCGCATCATTCTATGCGACGAGCCGATTGCAAGCCTTGATCCCAAGAGCAGCCGTGCCGTTATGGAGCATCTGCGTCGTGTGACGCGCCAGCATGGCATTACCTGCATCGTCAATCTGCATCAGGTGGATATGGCACTTGAGTTTTCCGATCGCATCGTGGGCCTGCATGCCGGCGAGAAGGTCTTCGAGGGCACGCCTGCCGAGCTCACGCCTCAGACGATTGCGGCCATTTACGGTGATGACGAAGAGGGCCACATTTCCGTTCTGGTGTCCGGGCCCCAAAATGCCGTGACGCCTGTATCCGTTGGCATGGCCTCTGCTGTTCCTTCTGGGGCTCTGCGATGAGCGCGGAGGAGTGCAGTGCCATGCCTGCCGGTTCCTGTAGCAATGTGGGTTCGGGAAAGGTTCCCGATCTGAGCTGGTTCAAGAAGCGTCAGCTGCGCACGCTCACAGCGTTCGTCGCCATCGTTCTTGTTGCCGAAGGTGCGTCGCTCGTCAGTGACTTTAGCTTTGGGTATGCCTTGGGCTCAGTGCCGGCGGCTATCGTGTGGATGCTGCAAAACTTCTGCCCTACGGCATCGTCGATCGGCCAGCTGGGCATGATTGCCATACAGGTGGTGTCGACGGTATTCGATTCCATTGCCGCCACGATGCTTGCGGCACTTTTGGGCATTGTCCTTGCGGTGCTGGGCTGTTCGAGCGTTGGCGTCGAGAACGATGCCGTGCGCGGCGTCATTCGCGTGTTCGCGAATATCTTCCGTAACGTTCCCATGATCGCCTGGGCGCTGCTCCTGCTCCTTTCATTCAAGCAAAATGAGTTCACAGGCTTCCTGGCGCTCTTCTTGGCGACGTTTGGCCAGATTACACGCTTTTTCCTCGACACGCTCGACGAGATTCCTTGTGGCCCCATCGAGGCACTGCGCAGCTGCGGCGCCAGCTTTTGGCAGATTGTCTTTCAGGCGGGCCTGCCGCTTGCCGTGTCGGAGCTCATGAGCTGGACGCTCTATATGGTCGAGACCAATATTCGCGAGGCGACATTGGTGGGCCTGCTTACCGGCACGGGTATTGGCTTTGTTTTCAACCTGTACTACGCCTCCTTCCGCTACGACTGCGCTGGCCTGGTGATCCTTGTGACCATCGCCTTAGTGCTTGTAGTCGAAGCGATTTCCAATGCTGCAAGGAGGTCGATGATCTAGTGGAGGCAATCGAATTGACTCCTGTCGCAGCTGCTGCAATCGAGCGTACGCATGCCGGGCGGATTCGCCTTGCTTCCCGTCGGGGGCGCAACCACTCTGTCGTGCTCTCCTTGGGTGTCCTGTGCACCTTGACGTTCGTTGGGTTTGTGCGCATGGACTTTGGCACGGTGGACCTTGGCCGTGCGCTTGCTCAAACCTGGTCTGATTTTTGCGCCATGATGTTCCAACCGGCGCTTGATCCGCCGTTGGGAGCTGCGCATTTTAGCTGGGCGAAGGTTGCCGAGAGCACGCTAGTCACCATTGCGGTCACCGTGCTGTGCACCATCATCTCAGCCATCATCTCGTTTTTTCTGGCGCTGGCGGCATCCGAGAACCTCTCGAATCCGCTCGTTTCCAATGCGGTCAAAGGGTTTGTCGCCATCATCCGAGCGATTCCAACGATTCTGTGGGTGCTCGTCTTCACAGTGGCTATCGGCCTTGGATCCGAGGCGGCGGTGCTGGGAATTTCTTTTCACTCCATTGCTTACCTCACCAAGAGCTATTCGGAATCAATCGAAGAGATCGATGCCGATGTAATCGAGGCGCTTTCTGCGAGCGGTGCCAGCTTTTGGCAAATCGTGTTTCAGGCCATTTGCCCTGCCACCATCACCAAGCTGCTCTCGTGGACGTTCATTCGCTTCGAGATCAATTTTGCCAACGCGGTGGCCGTAGGCGCCTTTGCGGGTGCGGGCGGTATCGGCTTTCAGCTGTATCAGGCAGGTAACTACTACTACAACCTGCATGAGGTGGGCGTGATCGTCTATGTGTGCCTGGCTGTGTCGTTTGCACTCGAGTTCGTTTCGGTTTGTCTGCGCCGTCGTTACATCATCGACTCGGATAACTAAGGAAAGGAAAGATTTGCATGCTGACAAGAAGAGAGAGGACCGAAGTCCTGGTTGAGAGCGGCTCTGCGCTTGCGCTCGAGCTGGCGAGCCTGGTCGAAGCCGACACACCTGCTCGGGACATCGTGCCGGCGCATCAGGGCCTTGTGATGTGCCAGGTACGCGAGACGGCTCGCAACAGCCGCTTTTATCTGAGCGAGGTGCTTGTTACCGAGAGCCGCGTGCGCATTGGCGAGGCCGATGGTTTGGGTGTGCTTATGGGAACCGATGCTGCGCATGCTCGCGCGCTCGCGGTGATCGATGCCGCTTATGCGATGGGGCAGGCGCCTGCCTGCATGGCGGAGCTTGAGCGTCGTATCGAGGAGGCGAGGGTTGCGGTGTCCGAGCGCATGGCTGCACAAGACGCTCGAACCTATGTATCGCGCGTCGAGTTTGATGAGATGTCCGGCCAAGACATGAGTGTTCAGGCGGTGGTCAAATGAGCGAGCAAGATGGGGTTTTCGATCGCGACCCTGCTCTCGATGAGCGCGCCTTTGAGTTACAAGGGACGTTTCGCGCGGTTCTCGACTGCATGGCGCGCCCCGGCGAGGTTTGCTGCCTGTCCATCACGGATGCCTATGAGGTCGAGGCGAAGCGCTGCGGTCTATTCCCCGCGACGCTGATGTTGGCTGACATGCTGCTTGATAGTGGCACGACCTTTTGCATGGCGACGATGGGCTTTGAGCACGCCGCTCGGCAAATTGCGAGCCGGACGCATGTGACGCCTGCGGCGCTGGATGTGGCTGCATGCGCGATCCTTCCAGAGGCTTTTAGGGATGAGGGTGCGGCGAGTGCGGTTGCCGAGCTTACGGCGGGAACCCTTGAGCAGCCGCATCGCGGTGCGACAGTTATTGTCGAATGCTCCGTGCTTTTAGGCCTGGATGCGCAAGGTATGCGCGTGGGCTCCGCTTCTCATGCGTGCGCCAAGAGTGCCTGGGAGCTCAGCGGCCCCGGCATTGATGGCGCCGCGCACTTCTCCTGCGATCGCGGTGACGTATTGCGTGCGCGCGCTGCACGCATGGACGAGTTTCCCTGCGGCATCGACCTGATATTTGTGGATGGATTCGGTCACATCGCCGCCATTCCCCGTTCCAGCGCCTGCAGGGAGGTTGAATCATGGGATATGTAGCCGTTTCCGGCGGCGAGCAGGCAATCGCCGCGTCGCTTGAGCTGCTTGAACGCGAGCGCGTTGCGGGCGGTCGCGCGCTCGACCCCGAGCTCATCATCGAGGCTATGCCGCATGCGGTCGAGCAGGTGCAGTCTGAAGGTTCCGTTTGGGCTCCCGAGGTTGCTGCAGTCGCGCTCAAGCAGGCATCGGGTTCTATCGAGGAAGCCGTCTTCCTGGTGCGTGCCTACCGCTCCACGCTCGAGCGCCTCTACACATCGCGCGTGATCGATACGGGCGAAATGCGCGTTTCGCGTCGTATTTCCGCTGCCTTCAAGGATATCGAGGGCGGGCAGATTTTGGGCGCGACCCGCGATTACAGCCATCGCCTTATCAACTTCGATCTGAGCGAAGAGGAAAGTGCCGACGTTCGCGCTGCGCGCGTTGCCATTGACGAACGTTTGGATGAAGTGTCCAGGGCTTTTCGCGCCGTTGCCGAGGCCGCTCCTCTCGATTGCGTTCCTAAGGTGTGCGATTACCTGCGCCAGATCGGCATGATTCGCCCCCGTGCCGTTGACGATATCGAGCCCATCGACATCACCAAGACCCCGCTTTCCACGCCGGCACCCCGCAGCGTTATCCTGCAGGCCCTTTCGCGCGGACTTACCCAGGCGGTTGTCGCCATCGGATATGCGGCCATCCGCGGCTTTGGCATTTCCCATCCCACGGTGGGCGAGTTGCGTCGCGGCAGCGTGCCGGTGACGATCGATGCTCCCGGTGCCGACCCTGCCCAGGCTTCTGCCGACGACGCATACTATCTGGGCGCGCTTCCGGTCTGTGAGGTCGAAAGCCTGATCGCTGACGACGAGGTTACCGAGACGGGTGAGCACGTGAACGCGCTTGATGTGGGCTACGGCCTCGTTACCGGCAGCGACGAGAGCAAGGCTATCGCCATGAGCGTCCTTGATCATTCGCTGCGCGTCGGCGACGTGCGCTATCCCACGCAGGACCAGGAGTTTGTGCTCTATCACATTGACGGCGTGGAGGCTACGGGCTTTATCAGTCATCTCAAGCTGCCACACTACGTGACGTTCCAAAGCAAGCTCGATGCGGCTCTGCGTTCAATGCATCATGCCAAGGAGCAGGAGGAGGGCGGTTCCTGTGCAGCGCAACTATAACTTCGCTTTTTTGGACGAGGGTTCCAAGCGCGAGATTCGCCGCGCGATTTTGAAAGCCGTTGCCATCCCCGGCTACCAGGTGCCGTTTGCGAGCCGTGAGATGCCTATCGGTCGCGGTTGGGGTACGGGCGGCTTGCAGGTCACCTTGTCGTGCATCGGTCCCAACGACGTGCTCAAGGTGATTGACCAGGGTTCGGATGCGAGTGTCAACGCCGTGTCCATTCGGAGCCTTGTGCACGAGACCACGGGCGTCGAGACCACCACGGTCACGGCGGACGCGACCCTTATCCAGAGTCGCCATCGCATCCCCGAGCTCCCGCTGCGTCGCGATCAGCTCATGGTGCTGCAGGTTCCTATGCCAGAACCCCTGCGCACCTACGAGGCGCGCGAGAGCGTGACACGCCGCCTGCATGCCGAGGCTGAGTACACCGGTGCCTACTTGGAACTCTTTGAGCAGATTGTGCGGTACGGCTCCACGACTACCGGCGCCGACCACCCCGTGATGGTGCAAGACCGCTATGTCATGGCGCCGAGTCCCATTCCGCGTTTCGATAACCCCAAGCTCAACGATGCCGAGAACCTATTTTTGTTTGGAGCGGGGCGCGAGAAGAAGATCTACGCCGTGCCGCCGCATACCAAGGTCGAATCGCTCGCCTTCGAAGACTATCCCTTTGTGCGCGAGGATTTTGAGGGCAAGCGCTGCTGCATCTGTGGGGCGGCGGGGGTCTATATGACTCAAACTATCGATCCCGTTACGGGCGAGAAGGCATGGCAGTGTTCCGATACCGATTATTGCGCAGAGCGTCTTGAGGAGGGCGGAAGCGATGAGTAAAGGCACGACGATGCTTCCCGCTACGGTTCATCATGAATTTAAGGATGAGGCCCCGGTTTTGTCCGTCCGCCATTTGGCCAAGCGTTTTGGTGCCGGCTGTGACTACTGCTGCGACCCGCATGCCAAGCTCGAGCGCAATATCTGCCCTGCATGCGGTACGGTGCACGCGGTGCGCGACATCTCGCTCGAGGTGCATCGCGGCGAGATTCTGGGCATTGTGGGCGAGTCCGGTTCGGGCAAGTCGACGCTCATGCAGTGTCTCTATTTTGACCAGGAGCCCTCGGCAGGCGACATGCGCGTCGCTGCATATGACGGGGGCGATGGCAACTGCTTTGGCCTCTCTCGTCAGCAAAAGCGTCTTATTCGAGACGAGATTTTTGGCATGGTTTACCAAAACCCTTACCTGGGTCTACGCATGAACTTCTCAAGCCTTTCCAATATCGCCGAGAAACAGATCGCCGCCGGTATCCGCGACGTTTCCTCCATGGTCGATCGTGGTCGCGAACTGCTCGACCGTGTGAACATCCCCCTGCGGCGTGAGCAGGATCCGCCACGCGCGTTCTCGGGCGGTATGCAGCAGCGCGTGCAGATTGCCAAGGCGCTCTCCAACCGTCCTCCGCTGCTGTTCTTGGACGAGGTCACTACCGGCCTGGACCTTTCGGTTCAGGCGCGCGTGCTCGACCTGATCTTGTCGCTCCGTCGCGACCTGGGGGTGTCGATGGTCGTGGTGAGTCATGATCTGGGCGTGATTCGCCTGCTTGCCGACCGCACCATCGTCATGCTCGACGGGCAGGTCATCGAGCACGGTCTGACCGATCAGATTATGCAGGACCCTCAACACGCCTACACCCAAGAACTTGTCTATTCGCTTCTTTAGGAGGCTCGCCGATGTACGTTATCCGCAACGGAATCATTGTTCAGCCCGATCGCTTGCTCTTTGGCTATGAGCTTGTGGTTGAAGACGACAAGATTGCCGCGATTCAGCGTCAGGGTAAATTCGATGCGGCCGCCGCGGGCGCCGGCGTTATCGATGCTCATGGTGGCTACGTCACGCCCGGCCTTGTGGATATCCATTCCGACTATATCGAGACCGTTATCTCGCCGCGTCCGACGGTGCTCATGGACTTCTCGACGGCATTGTTCGAGGCTGAGCGTGAGCTCATTGCCCATGGCATCACCACCATGTATCACTCGCTTTCGGCATATGCGCAAGATATCATGGATACCAAGCCGGTCCGGCGCTGGGAGAACACCGAGAAGATCATGGCACTCATCGCGGGCTGCAAGCGCACCGAGGGGCGTAACGCGCACCTGATTCGCCATCGTCTGCACCTGCGTCTCGAGGTCGATAACGTCAATTTGGTCGAACAGGTCGAGGGACATCTGCGTTCGGGCGAGGTGGACGAGCTTTCGTTCATGGATCACACCCCCGGCCAGGGCCAGTATCGCGATATCGAGATCTGGCGCAAGAGCGTGCGCAGCGACCATGAGCTGAGTAACGAGGAGGCGGCGCAGATCGTCGCTGCTCAGCAGGCGGCACCCAAGCTCTCCTTTGACCAGCTCAAATACCTTGCCGGTGTTGCTCGTGAAAACGGCATCGCACTGGCAAGTCACGATGATGATTCGGTCGAGCACCTGGATCTCATGCGCGAACTCGGCTGCACGATCTCTGAGTTTCCGGTGAGCTTGAAGGTGGCGCGCGCTGCTCGCGAGCGCGGCATGTCGACCGTCATGGGAACGCCCAACATCTTGCTGGGAAAGAGCCACTCGGGCAATCTTTCGGCGCGCGACGCTGTGTCCAACGGCGTGGCGAGTGTGCTGTGCTCCGATTACTATCCCACGGCAATGCTGCAGAGCGCTTTTGCTCTGCACCATGATTTTAAGCTGCCGCTTGAAGAAGCGTTTGCCATGCTCACTATCCATCCGGCGCGTGCTGTGCATGCCGATGACCAGATTGGCAGCCTGGAAGAGGGCAAAAAGGCCGATATCCTGGTGATTCGCGAGGTTGAGGAAGGCCAGCGCACCTACCCCGTGATTACAGCAACGCTTGTAGATGGCCGTGTGGTCTCGCGCATGTGGTATCCAGCGCTTCCGAGCATGTCTGCCCGCTTTGCCACCGACGCCGCGACGATCGCCGAGACTGCCGATCACGTGCCGGCGGCAGTGATGGATACGGATGGATCGGAGGACAAGTAATGGGCGATCCAATCGAATTCTTTCAGCCCGATGCGCGTCCGCTCCTTGCGATCGAGGATCTTTCCAAGGGCTTTACCCTGCATGCCGCCGACCGTCGCGTACGCGGCTGCGAGCATATCTCGCTGAGCGTGTTGCCGGGTGAGTTCGTGGGCGTTACCGGCCGTTCGGGCTCGGGCAAATCCACGATTCTCAAGTGCATCTATCGCACGAATCTGCCGGAAAGCGGCCACATCATGTACGATTCCGAGGCCTTTGGCCCGGTTGACCTTGCCACGCTCGACGAGCGTCGCGTGATCTATCTGCGCAACTACGAGATTGGCTACGTCTCCCAGTTCCTCGATGCCGTGCCGCGTACCACGGCCCGTGAAATCGTGCGCGCGAGCGCTGCCGAGGCGTTTGCCGATGAAGATGCGATTGAGGAAGAGACGACGCGCATGCTCGAGCACTTCGACTTTCCCAAGCCCCTGTGGGACCTGTATCCCAACACGTTCTCGGGCGGCGAGAAGCTGCGTCTTAACATCGCGCGTGCTATGGTGCGCCGCCCGCGCTTGCTGCTGCTCGACGAACCCACGGCGAGCCTGGACAATGCGAGCAAGATTAAGGTGCGTGACCTTATTGAACAGCTCAAGGCTGGCGGAACCACGATGCTCGGCATCTTCCACGACCTTGAGTTTATGGAGGGCGTCTGCGACCGCGAATACAACATGCAAGCGGGCGGTTTTGTCGAGGCATAGATAGGGGAGAGCCCATGGTGCGCGAACGCTTGATTAAGGGGTCGTATGACCTGCATGCTCATTCGGCTTTCTCCGATGGGTCGCAGACGGTCAGCGAGCTGATTGCCGAGGCACGGGAGCGGGGGCTTGCGGGCATCGCGGTGGTCGACCACGATAGCCTGCGACAACTTTCGTCCGTGCGAGCGGAGGCACGTGCGGCGGGCTTTCCCGTGCTCGCGGGCGTCGAGGTGTCGTGCATTGATGCGACTTCGGGTCGTAAGGTCCATATCTTGGTTTACGGGCTCGAAGCTACTCCCGATGGTTCCGGTCCCCTCGAACGTATTGTGGATGAAACCTTAGCGCTTCGCTGCGCTAATTCCTTGTGGCAGGCCTGGACCCTCGAGCGAGCGGGCGTTGCCCCCTGCGGGCACCCCGCCACGGTTGCCAGCGTGCTTGAGGTCTCGCACGCGAGCACGGGCGTCTACAAGCAACACATCATGCAAGCGCTGACGGGCTTGTGCTATCGCGATGCCGAGTACCAGCGCATCTATCGGCGGCTGTTTAAAGGCGGAGGCATCGTCGAGCGCGATATTCCGCTGTATCCCGAGGTGATAGAGGCTGTGCGTGCAGCGCGCGAGCAAGGAGGCATCCCCGTGCTCGCGCATCCTCAGCAGATGAATTCATGGGATGCGGTGCCCGCATTGGTCGCAGCGGGTCTTATGGGTATCGAGGCGTTTCATCCCGATAACGACGATGCGGCAAGCGCACGCTGTTTTGAGCTTGCACGCCGTTTTGGCCTTATATGTACGGGAGGCAGCGACTATCACGGACGCTATGGCGCGCCGGTGTGCGTGGGCGAGCGTTTTATCACGCCGGGCGAGGGCGGCGATGCTGTTGCTCGTTTATTCGAACGTGAGCGCTTGCTCGCATAAGGGGGCATCGGTATGGTGATTCGACCCGCAGCGGCATGTGATGCGACGGCGGTCTACGAGCTGTTGTGTCAGCTCGAGGATACTTGCTTTGACCGTGCGGCATTTGATGCTCGCTTTGCGTGGCAGCTTGAAAGCCCCGCGTTTTGCGGCTTTGTCCTTGTAGACGAAGGCGAGATCGCTGGCTTTATCAACGTTCGTGTTGAGCGGCAACTGCATCACGAGCGTCCGGTGGCAGAAATCTGTGAGCTGGTGGTCGATGCCGGAAGTCGAGGCTTCGGGCGAGGCATGCAACTGTTTGAGGAGGCAGTTGTGTACGCGCGGGCATGCGGCTGCGAGGGCATAGAGGTTACCTCAAACGATCGGCGCGCTCGTGCTCATCGCTTTTACGAAGCTCGGGGGATGGAGCGCACGCACGTCAAGCTCACGATGGGGCTGTAGGCTCGGCATCTTTTTGCGACGTGCGAGTAATCGATGCGTTTGCGTGCGCGGCAACGGTGTAGGATTGCCTCAACCATCACGAGAGGGAGGGTTCTATGTCTAAGAAAAAGCCTTGTGAGCTTAAGGGAACCGCAGGCGCAATTGCGGCTATTCCGTATCGTGAGCCGCAGCAGGCAGATAATCATTGCCTTGAGGGCTCATGGGACCTGCATACCCATTCGACGTTCTCGGACGGCGAATATACGGTAGATGAGCTTATCGAGCAGGCACGTGCGTGCGGATTGGCACGTCTTGCCATCACCGATCACGATAGTGTGTCTCAGCTATCCTTCATTCGCGATCGAGCGCGCGCCCTCGACTTCCCGGTGCTTGCGGGGTGCGAGGTCTCGGCTGTCAATCCCAAGACCGGCAAGAAGGTCCACATTCTGGCGTATGGTCTTGAGGCTACGCCCGACGGCTCGGGTCCGCTTGAGCGCATCGTTGCCCAAACGCAGTACTTGCGCACGGCGAACAGCCTGTGGCAGGCTTGGCGCCTCAAGCAGGCAAACGTTGAGTTTTCGGGCAAACAGCTCTCCATCGATGAGGTCTGTGAGGTTGCCGCCCAAAGTACGAGCGTCTACAAGACGCATATCATGCAGGCGTTGACGGGCCGCCCTAAAAACGACCCGGATTATCAGTTCTGCTGGGATGTGTTCTTCAAAAAGGACGGTATCGCCGCGCGTTCCATCGAGTATCCCAAGGTAAAAAAGGTTGTGCGTGCCATTCGCGAGCAGGGCGGCGTGCCGGTGCTTGCCCACCCGGGTCAAAAAGACTCGTGGTCTGCCATTCCCGATTTGATTGCCTGCGGTCTTATGGGCATCGAGGCATATCATCCTTCGCATACTCCTGAAGATGTTGATCGCGCCTTTGAGGCGGCGGAGCGTTTTGGCCTGTTCGTTACCGGCGGCAGCGATTTCCATGGCCGCTACAGCTCGGCTCCTTGTTTAGGTACCGCGTATCTGGCGCCGCAGGAGGCTACCGAGCGCCTGAATGCCCTCTTCGAGATCGAGCAAACGTTGCAATAGGGTTGGGCTTTCGGCGCCATCGGCCATTCAAAGCGTGATGTAAAACGAGCCTGTGCAAGACCGGGGTTCTGCACAGGCTCGTTTTTGCGTATCGATATGCCGGGACGTATTACTTCGTGCCGTCGATCTCTAGGGGCGAGGGTGCTGTGGCGACGAGGCTGGATTCTGCTTGTTGCGGCTGACCCGTCACCAGGCGAAAGAGGCGGTCAAGCTGGACCAGACACCACTCTAAAGGATTTGGTGCCGCCTGATCTTGGGCGCAGACGAGCTTGACGGTGGCGACGGTATGGCCGTCCTGCACAAGGGTGAGGGTGCCCGCATCGTCACCGCGCCTGATATCACCCGAGAGCGTCTTGAGGTCGAGTTTTTGCTTGACCTCTCCGGCGAGGCTGAATATCTGTGCCGTTTGCGTGGGGTCCTCGGCGGTGACGTCGATGGTTTTATCGGTCCAGTCGGAGTCGGTGGCGCGCGCTACGAGCAGCTGGCCATCCGCTGCGGTCATGTTCGAGGTGACGGCGGGGTAGTCGACGATGTGGTCGTAGTACCAGTTGGCAAGGGTAAGGGTGTCGGCAAAGCGTACTTCGTCGCCATCGCATCCAAGCACAACGGTGTAGATTTCGCCGCCATTCTCGCGCGAGAACGCGCCCACAAAGCACTGCAGGGCCTCGTAGGTGCCGCCCGTTTTTCCGCCGATATTGCCGTTCGTGCCCAAAATCTTGTTGCGCTCGACCATCGTGATCTCGCGCTTGGTGCCATCGGCGCCGGTGACGTGCGCGACATTATCGGTAGAAGAGGTAAGTGCACGGAAGTCGTCATTGCGCATGGCGTAGGAGAACATGGTTGCGACATCGCGTGCAGAGGAGTGCATGTCGCCCTCCCAGCCGTCGAAATCAAGGCCGTGAGGATTGGTGAACTTGCTGTCCATGCCTAGTTCCTGGGCCTTTTTGTTCATGGCGTCGATGAAGGTGCCGTAGGGGTCGTCGGAAGAAGGGTCGATAATCGCTCCGACAGAGCGCGCGATCGCCATGCCGGCGTCATTGCCCGAGGGGATGAGAAGCGCCCTCAGTGCCGTCTCGAGTGTCATGGTGTCGCCCTCTTTGAGGTCCGCTGAAGACTGGCCTACGGTTGCCGCGGCGTGGTCGACGGTGATGGTGGTGTCGAGCGGGGCATTGTCGAGCGCCACGATGGCGGTCATGACCTTGGTGATCGATGCGATTTTTACCTGCTCGTCGGCCGCACGCTCGTAATAGACGGTGCCGTCTTTGCCCACCACGATGGCGTGAAGTGCCGAGATGTCGGGACGGTCTGCCGCGGCGTCCTGGCGTTCGGATTCGGCAGTGCCGCAGACGATATCGGTGTCGGGTTGGTCGGCCAGTGCAACGGTGGGCATGGCCGTGATGCACAGGGCACAAAGAAGTGCTGCCATAAAGGCGGAAAGACGAAGGTTCAGGGCGTTATGGCGGGTGCTCACAATCGCTCGCTTTCATTCAGTGTCGGAGGGTGATGTCAGCGCAGTCGCGCAACGGCTCCCAGTATAGCTGCAATTGACGTGGGCGGGGCGGTTGGGCAGGCGGGGCGGGCCTATATATCGTCCTGGCGCAGTTACGCAG
>UMII01036248.1_pt1 | contig 44171 bp, 52 predicted proteins | sample 1965731 | NCBI WGS metagenome assembly UMII01 (sample SAMEA4836118, study PRJEB28245) | human gut metagenome | biome: gut microbiome; material: fecal sample | place: Denmark | collected 2008
AATAGCCGTTCAGCGTGTCTACAATGTACTTCGCAAAGTTGCAAATAATCCGGTTGTCCGGCTTCCATGTTGGTTTGGGTGGCTCTAATTGAATTGGATGCCGCCCCTCGTACAAATCTTTCAGATACCGAAACCGCTGACAGTCGATTTTGTGTTGATTCATCCAATAGGAGAGCCGCTCGGTTGTCAGCTCTGTATCTGCGGAAATTGTATAGTAGTCTTGCCTTCGGAACATGTTGTCACCTCCTTATATCCCGCCAATCACTCTGGAAATGCTTGCTTCTTCGCCCATAATTGTGTTGACAAAATATCGCACGTCATCCATAGCATGGTCATTTTCCTTAATTGGTCTGTCTTCGCTGCACGATTCATCCCAGCGATACAAGCCAAACTCTCGAATGCAGTTCTTGCAATCGGGAGAGAATCGCAATTTTTCCGCCTGCAATGCAGAAGAAACTCGCCGGATGCCATCTACAACCGCATTCTTGCCTTTCCGAACGGTAAAATCTGCATTCCGCAGTTCTGCAATGAAGCTCGCTGCGGATGGGTCAACAATGACACATTCAATCTTGTGGCTGCCTGCCAATTGTTGAATCCGTTGCAGATATTGGGCATTGGTGAGCTGTTTGCGTGTCTCTCTGCCACTGTAGTAGTATTCTGCCGCTCGGTAGGCGGTTGTTCCATCATAACACCAAAGCCCAGCAGAGAAGGCGTTTAGCGTGCCATAGTCCACGGAAATATACCATTCGCCTTGCGGATTGTCCCGTTGTTCTATGTGTTTTTCTCGGTCAAACTGCGGATAAATCAGCCCCTCTGCAATTGCCCATTCTCCCAAAATAAACCGGTTGTAAAATACGCCGGTATACTCTTTTTTGACGGATTCTACATACTGTGGGTCAAGCGTTGTATTGTCTTCTAATAAAAAACGCATGGTCAACATATCCAGTTCAGCCATGCGGTCAATGTATTCTCTTTTCAACCAGTGTTGAGGGCTGTCGGGATTGGTCGTTGCAATCAGCTTTGCACCAGGCACACGCAAACGGGATAGCAGCATAACAAAGAAATCCTTTGGGAACAGCGTCAATTCATCGCAGTACGCACCTTGCAGGGTCAGCCCTCGAATTTTGCCTTCGCTGCGTGCATCGTTTGCACCTTCCAGCAGAATCCGCCTGCCGAACAGATAGGCTTCTTTGGCAGAGGTTGAAAAAGAAAAATTACTTTGTCCAAACATGGCTTCCAGCGGAATCAAACAGTTTCGTTTCAACGTGGTCAACGACTTTCCGCACATCAGATACAGCTGATTTTGCGGCATGGTAGCCAGCCAGAATCCCCAGCATACCAATGAAATCCACGTCTTCCCAGAAGAAACAGACCCTTCCAGCAAGTTAATCCGCTGCAACTTCTTTGTTCGCCACAGTTCCATCAATTGCCGCTGCTTCTTCGTGTAAATCATCTTCCACCCCCTGTTCCTGCATTCCTGCAATCAGCTGTTCCGTCATGCCGTTGCTCGGCTTGTCTTGCTTCGCCGCCTGCCGCTTTTTCAAGGTCAGTTCTTCCCGTTGTACGGTCTTTCCAAGTACGTCCATGACCTTATCAAATGCTTTGGTATCTCGGTCTTCCGTGACAGCCTGAAACATGGCGACCAGCAGAAGCATTTCGTTGTCTGCGTCCTCTTCCGGAATGCCAAGTGCTTTCAACAATTCTGTTTGGCTGGCGGTCGGCTGCAGGGAAAGCAACAGCTTCATTTTGGCTTTCATGTCTTTTTTTCTGCGGCGTGCTTCTCCGGACTTTTTGCCACCTTTTCTTGCAATTTCTCTTTGTTCGTTCTCTGTTCGTTCGTCCATCGGAATCAGGTTTTCTTCATTTGCCAACGTCCTCCCTCCGTTTTTCAGGTATAAAAAATGCCCGATGGCGTTACACCATCAGGCACAATAATCTATGTTAGCAATTATAGCACAAACGATGTTGAATGTCAAGCCCTTTCCAAAATTTTATCAAAGGCTTTTCGAACTTGATAGATGGACTGCTGCCGCTTTACTCCACAGATTCTGTTGACAGTATCCCAGGAGTGCCCATGCACATAGTATCCGCAAATCAATTGCCGTTGTAACCTTGTCAGGCTGGATACTGCATGCAAGACTTCACATTTGAGATTCTGATACATTGTCTTTTTCTGATTCAGTTCTTCTTCCAGACGTTCCTTCTTCTCTACGTAGGCTTCTTGGGAAGAAATTGGCTCGCCTCGCCCTCTTGGCATGTCACCGTAGTGCATACCGCTAATGCAGCCGGCACCAGATTCATGCATGTTAATTGCTTTCTGTGCTTTCTGTAGTGCATGTGCAGCGTTACGGCATTGCTGTAATGTTTCTAAAGTCATCCTCATTTCTCCTTTGTTTTCAGCCGAATCTTTGTGAAGTCAATCTGATAATCCTGCTTGAAATGCTGCATTTGTTCCAGTGTGTCCGGTGCTTTACCAAAGATGGGCGGTATTTCAGCAATGGACTGCACGTTGTCAAACAGCCGCTGAAGCCGTTTCTCTTTCCAGCCATAGTGCCATTCCAATGCCACAAATACCATCGCCATGCCCTGATAAATCGCCATTCTGTGGCTATACTCGACCTCGTGCTTGTTGTACAGGTTCTTTCGTTGTAAGGCTGGGTTCTTCATTTGGATTCCCTCATCTCTTTGTTCAGGATTTCCGCTGCTTTTTCGGCGTTTTCGAGGGTGTCGAAATAAGGACCATTAACGCGACAATTGCAATCATACCAACCTTCAGCAGCCCAGTGGCTGCTACTGTAATCATAATAAAGGCAATACGTTGCTTCTCCGCTTCCAAAATCCGGCACATAATCCGGACAGAGCATATCATGCAGCTGCTCCAGTCGTAACAGCAACCGCATTTTATCTGCGACTTGTTCGGCACGCTCTTCCGTGCGGAAATAGTTGCCGAATTGAATGTTAGATTCATCGATACTGTCCTCATAATAAGTATACTGAAAAACGTCAACACTGTTTCCAATTGTAAAATATTCTTCTCCACGCACCGGCTTCCACGGCTTCGGTTCTTCCTGCTTCTTCTGCATCTTCTGCATCTCCGCTTCTTTCTCCAACGCCTCCAGCTTCACCAAAAATTCCGCTTTCAAGGCTTCAATTTTCTTTTCGATGTCGTTCATTTTAATTCCTCCTTTTCCGCCTCCGTGATCTGTACAAACACGCCCGGAACATCCGCCCAGTACTTTTCCACCACTGCACTGTAGATTTGCTTGTCATCGCCCCAGTAGTGCAGCTTGGTCATGATGTCAAACAACGCCTTGCAGAGGTTGTCCACATCCGGCTTGTTGGTGTACGGTTCGCCATCCTGATGCTTTGCCTTTCTCGGATAGCACCACTTCACAATGACCTGCACCGCACCGCTATACGGCTGTTCCGGAATGTGCTTCATCAGATGGGCGGCAAGCTTTGCTTCTGCTTCGCCATTTCCTCGCTGATAGAAGCGATGCTGCCCGTTCTTAACGGTATGCCCCATCTGCTGGTGCGTACTGGTTGGCGGTATCATTGGCATAAAAAAAGTCGTCATATTGTTTCCTCCATTTTTGTTTTTTCGTTTGTCAATGAAAGGGGAAAAGTGTTAAAAGAGTGCTGTGCTATCGCACTCTTTTTACTTTTACCCATTGACGTCAATTTTGCGACAGCGAAAATAGTATATATATATATACACTGTTTTCGCAATTTTTTTCGCATTTTTTCATTTGCTTGTTTCTCTAACAATATCGCCGTTTTTAAGAATAAATCCATCATATTCTTTTATGCGATTTTCAATGGTTCTTCGGCTTACGCCTAAATACTCTGCCATGTTCTGAACGGTCACCGTTCCATCCAGATTGCAGGCATTGAAGGCGTTTTCAAAAGCCGCTTTCTTGTCGGCTTTCTGTGCTGCATAGGTTTCTTTGGTTTTTGCTCCCCGTTTCTGATTTCCACGTTGATACGGATGCATCTCGCTTTCTGACTGCAAATCTTTCAGCACGCCAGTGGTATCTTCCACGTGTACCGGATACCGAAACCACAGATTCTTCGGCTCGAACTTCGGGAACTCTCGCAGCGTACCATCCAGCCGCCACGCCGTCCGCTGTCGCACTGTCCGTTTGATGGTTTCTATCTCGCTGAGAAACGCTTCATAGACGGCTGGCGGCAGATTGTCTTGACACAGCTTCAGGGCTTCCACATGACTCAGCAGGGCATCCGGCGAGGCATCCGCCAACACTGCCGGAGCGTGCCGCCGCAGCTGCTCCACGCACGCATCACAGATCGCCGTGTTGGTTTCCTGCTTGCGGATGTCCTCGGACAGTTCCAGTTCTGTCAGGTCAAGCAGGGCATCGGGGTCACGGGCAAACACCCCCGAACCGGATGCTCTGTCCATGCTGCGTTTGCCGCCCTGAGCCCCCTTGCTGTGGTGGTGGCAATAAATCACCGCACAGCCCAACTGCGTGCACACCTTGTCAAACTGGTTGCAGAAATGTGCCATCTGGTCAGCACTGTTTTCATCGCCCGTGATGACCTTGTAAATCGGGTCGATGATGACAGCAATGTACTGTTTTTTCTTGGCTCGCCGAATCAGTTTCGGGGCAAGCCTGTCCATCGGCTCGGTCACACCACGCAGATTCCAGATGTCAATGCTCTGGAGATTCGCCGCCGGCAGTTCCATTGCCTGATACACATCCCGAAACCGATGCAGGCAGCTGGCTCTGTCCAATTCCAGATTGACATACAGCACACGCCCCTTTGCACATTGCCAGCCCAGCCACTGCCTGCCCTCAGCAATCGCAATGGACATTTCAATGAGGGCGTAGGATTTGCCGGCTTTGGAAGGTCCTGCAATCAGCATTTTGTGTCCTTGCCGCAGCACGTTTTCAATGAGCGGCGGCGATAGTTCCGGCATGTTTTCCCACGCTTCCGCCATGCTTTCAAACTCTGGCAGGTCATCGGTGACACTGTCGATGTAGTCCTTCCACTCTGCCCACGAACCCAGCCCGATGTTGGTTGCAACTAAGAATTGCTTCTTTCCGTTTCGCATCACGCCCGGCATTCTGGATAGACGGGACGGGTTGCGGTTCTGACGGTCGACTTTCAGCCCGTTCTTGTCGCAAACGTCATAGAGGAAATCCACTCGCTTCCGGTATTCCTCGTAGTTGGGAGCATCCACTCGCACAATGGCGTGTAGGCTCTTGCCACCGCTGTAAACCAAGCAGGCAATGGGCAGCTGCATTTCATGTAAAATCCCGTTCTGCCGTTCGATGTCCAGCACATCGGATTCTACCAACGCAAACCGATATTCCGTGACATTTTCGTTCTTGCCGCCCTTGCCATCCAACGGGTTGAAGCGAATCCATGCCCCGGCTGCTTCCATGTAGTCCCCGAACACTGCTCCGATGTCATCGCCGCACTGGCTCAGAGCCTCCAGCAGCTGCCCAGCGGTGCGGTCGCAGCAGCCGGAGGTTGGCACATACTTGCCGTCTTTGTTCTTCCATGTTTCTGTGACATAGCCCACGAAATCATCTGCTTCGAACAGCGTTTCGATATATTGGGAAAGTTCCTGTGCTGGATTCCATGTTTCCGGCTCTGGAATGGGAATGTCCTGTGCTTCTTTTCGGCTGGTAACCACATAATCTTCCCCAATGGTGTCATCCCAGTTCAAGGCATGAGATTCTTTTTTGGAATACTGGGGGCGGTAGCCGTTTTCCAGTGCCAGATGCACAATCGTTCCGGCAGTGACGGGATGTTCGCAGCCTGCAAAGGTTCGCCATTTCTTTTCGCATTCGCCCTTGTGATAGCGTGCAGCATCTCGCTGCGACCAGACATCCCAAAGCGAACAGTCATAGCCGGCATCTTTCAACGCCATGCCCACGCTGCACCATTCCTGATAGGTTAAGGATGCAGGGTCGATGTAGTCCAGCAGTTCGTCTAAATTGTTATTTTTGTAGGTGTCCAAAAAATCATCCTTTCTGTTGACAAAATCGTAAGTTTATGCTATACTGAAACCAAAAAAAGCACGCCATTTTACATGGAAACGGAGGTTATATGTATGAGTACCAAAGAAGCTGCAATGGAAATTCTGAACTGCATGACGGAACAGCAGTTGCAGGAATTTGTAAATCTGTTCCGCAGCATTATGGAGATTCCGAATGAAGAAACACGGGCGGTGTTGGAGGACGTAAAGCAGGGAAAGAATCTGGTCGGGTCGTTTTCTTCCGTGAAAGAACTGATGGAGGACTTGGATGCTGAAGATTGAATACCATAAGTCTTTTAAAAAAGATTACAAACGGATTAAAAAGCAAGGATACAGCATTGCAAAGCTGGAAACGGTGATTTCTCTGCTGGCAGAAGAACAGCAGCTGTCAGAATCTTATCGGGATCATGCCTTAAAAGGAAATTATGATGGGTTTCGAGAATGCCATATCCAGCCGGACTGGCTGCTGATCTATCGCATTGAAAAAGATCGGCTGGTCTTGATTCTTTCTCGCACGGGCAGCCACAGTGAACTTTTTGACAAATAACAGACAGGCAGACTGCATCAGGCGGTCTGTCTTTTTTATTTTTCCGGCACATACTCCGCCGCTGAGATTGTCCTCGGCACACGCCAGCCATTTGCAGCGATGCGGTTAATCAGATTTTTTGCCGCATCGAATTTCCAGCCGCCGACGTGCTGAAACCCGTACTTTTCCAAGCAGCGAATTTGTTTTGGCGTTGCCAGTCCGCTTTGCTGCCGCTGAGCCACCGCACGCAAAATCTGTTCTGCTTTTCCGGCACTCTCTACGGCATCGGGGTTGATGCCCCGTTTTTCCAAGGCTTTTTTCTGCTGGGCGGTCGGGGGGTTGGATTCCCACCCGAACGCCGGAACATAGCCGGACAAATCCTGCGACTGAATCGACAGTTCATATTGCAACGGGTCGACCAGTTTCGATTTTCGTTTTTTCATCGCTTCCAGCTTTTCGGCAAGCTTCGCTTCTCGGTCTGCGACTACGTCTTCGGATGCCCGATTCTCTGCTGCTTCGATGTCAATCGGGATGCCGACTTGCTCTTCCAGCTGCTGGGTCATCTTCTGCTGTACGGCTTCGTCCTCGCAAATCAGGCACGCCGGACGGCAGAGTTCATGCTTTTCGGTATTCCACAAAAAATCCAACAAGAGTAAGTGGTCTTTGCCCTCTGCCAACCGTGTGCCACGCCCGACCATCTGACAATACAGAGCACGCACTTTGGTTGACCGCAGCACGACCACGCAATCCACATCCGGACAGTCCCAGCCCTCTGTGAGCAGCATGCTGTTGCAGAGCACGTTGTACTTACCATCCGCAAAGTCTTGCAAGATTTGTTCTCGGTCATCGGATTCGCCGTTGACCTCTGCCGCACGGAATCCGTGCTGACAGAGGAAATCACGGAACTTTTGAGAGGTTTTGACCAGCGGCAGGAATACCACCGTTTTGCGGTCGGCACAGTGCTTTGCCATTTCGGCGGCGATTTGTTCCAGATAGGGGTCTAACGCCGTGGCAATCTCTCCGGGCTTGTAATCGCCGGCAGTTGTTCCGACCTGTGTAAAGTCAATCTGAATCGGGACGGTCAATGCCCGAATCGGGGTTAAGTATCCCTCGTGGATTGCCTGCGGCAGGGTGTATTCATACGCCAAGCTATCGAACACCTTGCCCAGATTTTGCTTGTCGCCACGGTCTGGCGTTGCCGTTACGCCCAGCACATGAGCACCGGAGAAGTGATTCAAAATCACCTGATAGCTGTCCGAAATGGCGTGGTGTGCTTCGTCAATGATAATCGTCTGGAAGTAATCGGCAGGGAACTGAGCAAGGCGTTTCTGCCGCATCAGGGTTTGCACGCTGCCCACAGTGACCCGATACCATTGCCCCAGACAGGTTTGTTCTGCCTTTTCTACGGCACATTTCAAGCCGCTGGTGCGTTCCAGCTTGTCCGCTGCCTGTTGCAGCAACTCGCCCCGATGTGCCAATATCAACACCCGATTGCCGCTGCGAACTTCGTCTTCGGTGATTTTTGCAAAGACGATGGTTTTGCCGCAGCCGGTGGGCAGAACCAGCAGCGTGCGGTTTCTGCCCTCGTCCCACTCCCGATGCACGGCGGTGCGTGCCGCCTGCTGATAGGGTCGCATTTGCATCTTGTATCACTCCTTAAAACTGACCTTTGTTCCAGCCGCCCTGCGGTGACTGCCACGGCTGCGTGTTGTTCGGCTGCGGTGCGGTGTAGGTCTGCTGTGGGGAACTCTGAGCAAGCTGCGGCTGGTCATAGGATGGATACCACTTTTCAATCTGGTTTGCCTGTCCAACGCCGCCATCTTTTTTGTCATAATTGCGGATTTTCACGTGACAAATGCCGCTTTTTCCGTTGACTTCCTGCCAGTTCATCCGTGCAGCCTGTCCCTTTTGCTTCATGCCAATGCTGGCGAAAAATTCCGACAGCTTCCATTCCATCTTTGTGTGCAGGAACAAGTTTTCCTGCAAGAGCACGCTGCTGCCGTCCGGGCTGAATACCCGAAAGTGGAGAATTGCCTTGTTGCAAGGCGGAATTTTGTCAGAGCCGTTGTGTCTGGCACGGTCGAACTTCTCCACGGTGAAGCGATAATCGCCCTCCGGCAGCAAAATGAAGCTGCTTTCCTGCTGGATTTCATCATCCCAGCCCAATTCGTGACCCTGTGCAGTTGTGTTATAGTTTTCCATGAAAAATACCTACCTTTCTAAATTTACCTTGATTGGTTTTGTTTGCTTGCATTAAAACGGGACGTTTCGGTTCTGCTGAATCATATCGAAGATGTTTTTCCACCACGGGATGCACCAGCCCTCTACGAAATCCTGCGGATACTGATTGACGGGCATATCTTCCGGAAAATATCCCTTTTCCCCAACAACCTGCTGCAGTTCTTCAGGGGAAACGTGATTTGCTTCCATCAGCTGTGCAAGCTGCGGAAAGATGCCGTCCAACGAATCCGGCGTTGTAACAATCGGCGTTGCAGTTGCAAAATCCTGTTCGGTCGGCAGTCCGGCAGCCTGTGCCTGTTCCACAAGCTGTTGTGCTTTGGATACCGGTGCAGGGGCAGGAGTAGTAGCAAAGAGGGAAGCAATCGAAGCGTATTCCAGCGGCAGCATCTCGGGCAGCCCGAACCGATTCTTTGCATCCCACCATGCGGACTTTGTGGTATACATGACCCGATTGCAGGCGGTCGCTTTGTGCTTTTTGCCCTTGTCGTCGGTTGCGATGACGTGCGTCTGGAACGCCAGAAACAGGGTGATGTCCGACCACTCTTTTAATAGTGGTGCAATCTTGTTGGTCGTTTTGTTTCCCAGTTTCAATTCCCAGTGGTCATATTCTGCATCGATTTCCGGCAGAGAGGCTTTTCGGGTGATTGCATGGCAGAGCAAAGCGACATGGATGCCTGCCTGAATGAGTCGTTCGGTGCTGTCCAAAAACCGCCCGATTTCTTCGGCTTCATACTCCCAGCCCTTGCCGTAGCCGAAGCCCTCGATGCCGTTCACGTTGTGTTTGCTGCACAGCTGTGCAATGGCAAGGCGTTCTGCCCAGTCGAAGGTATCAATGACGACCGTCTGATACTGCCGCTGTACATGAGATTCCAGCACAAATTGCAATTCCTGCTGCAACATCTCCCAGCTGGTGGGCTTCGGCAGCCGCCGGACGTTCATTTTTGATGTGCTGCCCTCGCAGTCCAGAAATACCGCCCCTGGCAGTTGTGCCGCCAGCGAGGACTTGCCAACGCCTTCCTGTCCATAGATGACCAGCTTGATGCCGGAACCCGTCTGAATACCGTTTGTTTCTTGAAAATCCATTTGAAATGCTCCTTTACTGATTTTTTGCGTGTGAAGAAACCTCCTTTCACTATACAGCGATTTTCGGGAAAAACTTGTATGCAAACGTACAAGTTCCGAAACGGTTTTACAGTTTCTTCACAACTTTCAGAGATTCTGTCAATTTTGCCGCCTGATTTTTGTGCAGTTTTTCAAAAGACTCCAGCTTCCCATGTAGGCGGCTGTTTGGTTGGCTTGTTTGGTTCGGTCGGGAAAACAGAATAGCCGTCTTCGATGAGAATGCTGCATTCATCGCCGGTAGAAACGCGTGTGGCGATTGCCTGCAAGCCCTCTTGCTCCAGCCATTGCCCGAATGCCTGTAAGGTGCTGCTATCCATCTGTTCCAGCTTGTCCAGCAGCACAAAACCGCAGTCTGGATTCAGCTTGCGAACAATGGCAGTTGCCACACGCAATTGTTCCGAACCGCTCATGCTGTCCCACTGTTTGCCGTGATACTGTAACGCACCGTTTTCCACCGTCAGCCCTTCTAACGGCAGGTCAGCGGATTGCAGCAAGTCTTGCTTTTCTTGCCGGAGTGCGGAAATCTGTTCGGTCAATGCTTCGTAATCCTGCCGATAGGTCTTTGCTTCTTCTTCGGCGTGTTCCTTGTTCAGGTTGTCCCGAATTTTCATGTTGATGGCATCTATTTCCGCAATGCTCTTTTCCAGCTCAGCGGTAGATTCGTCCTGCAAATCCTGTGCGGACATCTGTGCAATCCTTGCATTCTGTTCTGCCTGTTCCAGTCGTTTTTTGGCTGCGTCATAGGCTGCCTGTGCAGCAGTGAGTTCCTGTGCATACTGAACGGCATGCTCTCGCTTTCGCTGATTTTCGCCGTTTCGTGCCAGTATCGCTTGCTGTTTTGCAAGAAGTTCTGAGGCAGAAACAGGCGTACTGGGGACATTCTCCCAGCATTGCAGCTCTGAAGCATATTTCTGCTTCTGGTCTGCGATTCTGCCGATGGCGGTTCTCTGGTTGTACAGGCGGCTTTCTTCTGCTTCCAGCTGTGCGAGTTGGTCGCCAATGCCAATGATTTGCAGCAGAATTGCCGCCTTTTCCTTGTCGGATGCATGCATAAACTTTGGCAAGTCCAGTGCTAACGCAGACAGAAACGAGTTTAGCAGCTGCTGTCCTGCCTTGTTCCCGTGTGGGTCGATGACTTTCAGGCTGCTGTTCTTGCCCTTTCGCTCCACAATCAGCCCGTTGGACAACTCTACATGCAAGATGGGGTCAGTGTATGCTCCATCTCTTGCCGCAGCAGTAGGCTTGTACTTGTCGCCGCCCAGTGCCCATGCAATCGCATCCAGTACGGATGTTTTGCCCTGGTTGTTGTTGCCGCCGATGATGGTCAAACCGTTTGCAGACGGTTCCAGCTTTACCGCCTTGATTCGCTTAACATTTTCGATTTCCAGACTGTTGATTTTCACGCTCATTTTTCGTCCTCCCGATGTAGTTGTTCGTCTTCCCACTGGCTGTTATGTCGCCGCCATGCAACCCAGACCCAGAAGAGTGCTATTGCAATGCCGCCTAAAATCATTGTTTGCATGTTCTTTTGCCTCCTCTTTTATCCTTTTTCCTGCAGTGTTCGCAGGTTAAAAGCTGCTTGTCCTCTCGCTTCCTGCCGCATCGGGTGCAAAGCCCAGCGGCTCGCCATGCCGCTCTGACTGCTTTTTTCTTCGCCGACCGTTCTGCTTTCTGTTCGGGTGTTAATGCGGCGTACCGAAAACGGTTGCTTGCATTCATCGCTTCCCGGCATGCTTGGCAAGTAACAAGCCCGTCTACTGCTGGGGCGTTGTTGCACCGCACACAAACATGGTGGACTTTATACCAGTTGTAGCTTTCCAGTGATTCTTGATTCTTCTTCAGACGCTGTTCTTCTGGGGTCATTTGCTCACATCCTTGCTTAATTTGTCCAGAATCTGGCGTGCTGCATCCATCGCAATCGCACATTCCACACGTCTTCCTTGCTTAGCAAGAGCCATTGTCGTGCCTGCAAACATTGCAAGCGAGATTTTGGCAGCTTGTAAAGGATCCATGCTCTCCAGTTCCTCGATACGCCAGCTGTCTTTGCCGGGTTCAATTGCTGTTGTCTTCATCTTTTTGCTCCTGTGACTGGCTCGGATGCGTTTTTCCCATCTCCACATTGATTTCATCTGTAGCATCTTGGATAAGAATGTCGGCTACCTGCAAGATATGCTCTCTATCTTCCTGAGTAAGCCCACCCGTGATACCGATAAACGCACAAAGTGCCATTTTAGCGGCGTCAAGTCTTTTAAGGCCTCTCACTTTGACCTTAGATACATTGCTCTTTCGTGTCGTTTTGATAACGATTTTTCCCATCTTTCTGATTTTCCTTTCTGTTTTTATTTCGGCAGACCGGACACACATACCACCCGGAAAACTGCCAGGATACGTTCCAGTCCATCCCGCATTGCTCGCAGATGGCGTATTTGTACCCGTTCCGATACTCAACTTTCCGGCTCATGCTCTGCCATCCGTTCTGGATGTTCTACGAACTCCGGATTCCGTTTGTAGAACTCCACAATCATCATCGCCAACGCTTCATAGACCGAACGGTCTGCCTGCTCCTTCGCTGGCACAACGCTGACTTCCATTGGTTTTTTCATCCTGCATTTCCTCCACAAACCGTATTTCTGTTCGCATTTGCAATTGCCATACCAATTGCAGCCCATGTAACCTGTTTCTGTTCTTCCTGCGGCAATACGCCAAGTACAGTAAGCAGCGTAGACAATTCCTGCACATCCACCGATAAATGCACATTTGTGCAAATTTGATGGAGGGCAGCTAATGTGCTTGCATTCAGCATAAAATCACATCCTTTCTAATAGGTTTGGTTTCCTGCTTCGGGGAATCTGGCAGCAGCAAACCAATGTGATCCGCACAGTGCTGCTTGCCATCCAGCCCCAGATACAAAGGCACACCGCTGATGTGACAGTTCACACAGCAGGGCTTTTGTTCATCCTGATTCATGTTCTGTTCCTCCTGAAATTTTGTGGATGCTGCGGAATTGCACCGCACAGCAAAGCTGCTGGTCACTCTGACCCATCCCATGCAGCGGTGATACGCTCACCGCAAAGCGTGTTTAGTATAAAGGCAAAGAATGAGGTATTGCCAATGGCTACGATGCTGCCACATCGCCCCCGTATTGCCGATAGGTCAGCACAAGCTTATTTGTTGTCCATCTCTTCAATCTTTATCGCCGTGAAAAATTCGGCGTGAGCTTGGCTGATACTGATGTTCTCTCGCCCAAGAAATTTTTCGATTTTTTCTTTGAATTCTCTGCGTTCATTTTCACATCGTTGAACTTCAGCTATATACTCTTCACGACTGTTGAAGAAAGTGTCGGAATCCGGCATTTCACTTGTTAACCAACGCCACAAAGCTTCTCCGCTTACGTGAATGTTCCATATGGTAACAAGGAAATTTTTGTTTTCAGCCGAATAATCGTCTACAAATTCGGACTTTGAAATAATTTCAATTTCAAAAAGTTCAATGGAAAGTTTCATTTTTGTTCCCTCTCTTTACGCTCGCTCAACGCTCGTTTAATGCTCGCCGAGTGTTAAAAACAAGTGTTAAACATTCATTCATGCCGGAACAACTCGTTTACAGAGATGTCCGGAAAATAGTTTTCTTGGATTTTGATGGCTTCTTCCAAAGAAAATCGCAATTCACCGTTTACCTTTTTACAAAGTGTGTTGTACTTTAACCCGATGCATTCTTTCAGGCAAAGTCTTGTAACATGTCGCAAAATCATTTCTGCTTCCAGCCTTGGATAATACGCACTACAATCTCTTTTCATGTTCATCACCTCTTTTTCTATATTTTGTGATTCCGGTTGACATCTTATAGAAGATATGGTATAATGAAAATTATGGAAGGGGGTGATTATAATGGCTTTTTCTGGTTTTTTAAATCGCCATGGAATCATGTTTGACATTGAACGGAATGGAAAAGTAATCAATAATGTTCGTGGCTTGCCTAATTCAGACGATGGGAAAGAGTATGTAGGATTTATGCCAGGAACAGATGTGCAGGTTGGAGATTGGCTCATAAATCCATCCGGTGATCGATTTTACGTTGAGAAAAGAAAAACAGAATACATTCTCTCAAATCCGTCTTATGTTGCAGCGTATACAGTGTTAGAATCTGATTATAAGAAAGAATCTTCGCAGCAACAACAGCAAACAATTATTAATGTAGGAGAAGCCCATCATTCTATTCTTGGCTCTCAGCAAAATGCGACAATCAATGGATGCTCCGCTGAAGATTTAGCAAAATTGATTGATCAACACGATTCTTGCGATAAAGAACTGTTAAAGGAAATGCTTTCCATGCTGAATGATGCGATTTCAAATAAAGAACCCGTGAAAAAAGGATTTCTTTCAAAATTCGCTGGCGTATTGCAACGGAACGAATGGATTACTGCACCTGTTGCAACGTTTTTTCTTGAATACTTTCTTTCTCAGTAGTCAATGTGCCAATTTGCAATAATGAATTGCTAATATCCATTTTAATCTCCAGAATCAGACGTTTGTCTTCGGTTCTGGAGATTTTGTATTCCAGAATATTTTGTATGTCTGAATCCGAAATAGATAAAATTTCTTGGTTGTGTAACCGCCCCAATTCCATCTCCATCACTTCCTTTCTATTTTGGTTTACAAGCATTTTTTGCTTCTTTTTTGCTTGCTAAGGACATTATAACACGCCTTTTTGTTTTTGTCAAGCATTTTTTCAAAAAATTTTTCCTGAAATTGTCCTTGACAAACAAAACAGAAAATGATATACTTACAACAGAGATTGGAGGTGATAACATGGAAACGTATGAAAGAATAAAAGATTTAAGAAAAAACAAATTAAAAGTTACCCAAGATGTGTTTGCGGCTAAGATAAACATATCACGGTCGAATCTGGGAAACATCGAAACGGGTAAAGTAGGCGTAACAGATAGAGTATTAGTAGATATTTGTAAAGCCTACGGCATCAACCGGGAATGGTTGGAACATGGAACGGGCGAAATGTATGATGCAAATGCGTTATCTGTAATTGACCAGCTGGTTAAGCGGTACAAGCTGAGTGATACCGCCCGAAAGGTCCTGGAAACGTATATCGGCTTAGAAGAAAACGACAAGCAGGTGATTGACCGATTTGTTCGAAAAATTGTGGAAAGCCATCAGGCAAACCAGCCAATCAATCTAAAAGAATCTATGGTTTATACGGTAAAAGTTGCAGCCCGTGGCGGAGAACCACCGCATACCGAAGAAATGACGCAGGCAGAAGCAGAACGAATTGCAAACCTGCCACGTGTGCCGGATGATTTGTAATAGTTATGCCACAACTCCCGTAGCCTTTTCTTCCAGCTTCATCTTGTACCATTCCAGATACCGTTTTCGCTGCTCGAAGTCTGGCACAGATACCAGCAGCCCGACATCCACCTTTTGCAAGGTTTCCATCATCTGAATTTGGGCATCCGATAAATACGGTCGGATGCTCTTTCCTTTTTCAATGCCGTTTGCCTGCCGGAACTGTTTCGCCGACATTCCGGTTACAATCCGGTTTATCATATCGCATTCATTGCTGAAATGATACGGCTTCGGATGGTCGTGCAGCAGCTTGATGTTTTCTGTCAGCAGTGGAAATTCCTTTCGGGTCAGAACCAGTGTCTGGATGAATCGTTCCATTTCGTTGAAACGGCGGATGTAGAGTTCTTTGAACTGCATCGCCTTTTTTCCGGTGTAACCCATTGTCAGCATGGTGAAGCCGTCTCTTGTCATCAGGTAGCATAAATTCTTTTTGCCGCTTGCATCCTTGTAAGTTGACTCCACAAAATTGTGGAGCGAAAATTCTTCACTGAGCCCAGATTTGGGCTCAGTGATTTTCTTAATGTCACGCAAAACATGTTTGTGTTCCTTTTCAAAGTACTGTGCCACATATCGGCTGTCTACCAGTGCAACATCATGACCGTCGACAAATACGCCGTAGTCATCCTTCGGGATAATTTCTTTCATTTTCATCTTCTCCTTTCTTTTCTACGCCAAGGATTTCATCAGCGGAACAACCCGTACATTCTGCCATCGCCTTTACAATTTTCGCCGATGGTGGACGGTATCCCCGTTCGATGTCGCTGATAGTCTGCTTTGTACAGCCAATCAGCTTTGCAAGTTCTGTTTGCGTCAGATTCTTTGCAGTTCTTGCAAGTTTGAAACTTTCGGATAAAACCAAATCATCACCCTCTTTTCTTGCATAATATTGTTGACTTTTTTGTCTGAATATGTTACAATTAAGCTGTAAAGCATGACTGTTTTCAAAAATCGCATGCAGAAACGCCAACCGCCATTGTACCAAGTCGATTTGTACCCGTTGTCTGTTCTGTCTGCTGCTCTGCTTGTCAGCCGTGCTTGTCTTAACTGTGATTTTATTATATCATGCGATAGCGTGATTGTCAAGCAATAGCATGATATTTCAGCAAAATAAACATATTTAGAGGTGCATTTTCATGTATAATGAACAAGAAACAGCGTTTATAATCAAGCAGACAGCCAAAACTAAAAATATAACAATCAAGCAATTGCTTGAAAATTGCAACTTGAGCATTAATACTGTATCTGAATTGTCAAAAGGAAAACGGATGTCTTATATCAGTTTTGCTAAAATTGCTGAGGCTTTAGATTGCTCTATGGATTATCTAATGGGAAGAACGGATAATCCCAATATTAGCGGAACAAATATCACAATTTCTAACCAGCAGAAAGAAGATATAGAACTTTTAGACCTGATAAAAAGCCTTCCACTAAAAAAACGGGTAAAAATCATATCTATGATTTATGAGGAATTAGAAGAAAAATAAAAAAAGAATCCCACCGAAGCAGTTGATGCATCTGCTCCAGTGGGATTTCTTTTTATTAATTTTAATACGAATGAATGATAAAAAACAGCGTGCTTGTAACAAAGCGAAACGCAGCTATTTACTGTCTGGATTGATTGAGTGCACAGAATGTGGTGCAAATTATGTTGGGCACACTTCCACAAATAAGAAGGGATATTCTACCCGATATTATTGCTGTGGGAACAAGTACCGGAATCATACCTGCCATGCGAAAAATCTGAACGCAGAGGAATTGGAAATATTTGTGGTACAGAACTTGAAACAATATCTATCTGATTTGGATTTTTCTCAAATGGCACAGCAGGTTGCAGATGAAATTAATGGTGCATCTGTTGACCTTAAAGCAGAACGAAAAGAACTGGCAGACATTATTTTTCAGCTGAACAATGGTACAAAGGCGATTTTAAAGGGGATTGACTACCCAGAATTACAAGAAGAAATGTTCCGGCTACGTGTGCGGAAATCGGAATTAGAAGATATTATTCGGCGTGGAGAAGAGAAAAAGCCGGTCAGTGCGGAGAAGCTGGAACAACTTTTCCAGCATGCAGTTAAGCAGTTAGACACAGATACAAAGCAGATTTGCAAATCTATGGTGAAAATATATGCCCATCCAAACGGTGATTGTGATTTGGAAGTAGGCGTACATATTTCGGGTTGCGGTAGCCGGCAACTTGCAGCTCCTGAAAGTCGGTATCCGTCATGCTGTCCCAGTCCTTAATGAAGAGGTCTTGCGGTTGAAACTGGCGGCTGCACTGAATCGCAGCAAGCGAGCGATTCAGATGGCGAAGCGTGCGGTCGGTCAATTCCGCCTCGGAGCAGTCCGGCAGCAGAGAACGCTTGCTGAGCACCAGCTTTCCGCAGCAGGCAGCCTCAGAGGCAAGCAGGTATTCCATTTGTGCAGACAACACCTCGTCCATGGTCGCATCTACGATGGTCAGAATGCTGCCGATGGAGAACCAGCGGTCGAGGGGGGATTCATACAGCGTGTCGAAAAATTCGTCCATGTCGAAGATTCCGGAGGGTTCTAGGATGACACGGTCAAACTGCTGCATCCCAAGGGCAATCAGCTGCGTTTTAAAGCGGCGTTTGTGACAGGTCGGGTCATTACAGCCGGATATCATTTCCACCTTGCAGCGGTCGCTCTGGAGGTCTTGCAGCATCATCCGGTCAACATTGACTGCTCCGAAGTCGTTTTCGAGGATGGCAATCTTCTTGCCCTGTGCGAGCAGGTTGGCGGCATACTTGCGGATGAAGGTGGTTTTCCCAGCCCCAAGAATGCCAGTAATGAGGTCGATTGTGGTCATAGAGCATCTTCCTTTCTAAGGCTTATTATAACAAAAAACTGGCGAAAATGCAACGCCAAAAATCAGAAATAAAACAGAAATGTGAAAGGGGATTGTCGAATTCAAACACGCAATGAAAACAATTGGTTTACAGTTTTTTATGACATGTAAAATCTCTGAAAAGCAGCCATGCTGGCTTGCTTTTTGCCTGTTTTTATGCTATGATGAAGGGTACGAAGGGGGAAGATTATGATACAAATTGCGATTGTGGATGATGAAAGCAGACAAATTAAAATCATCCAGCAAAGCATTCAGAATTTTTTTCGACAAAAAAATCGAGCGGATGACTATCGCATTGATACCTTTCACAGTGGAGAATCCCTGCTTTCGTGCAGTCGTGCTTATGACTTGATTTTTCTCGACATTCAGATGAACGGCATGGACGGCATTGAAACCGCCAAGAAAATTCGGACGTGGGATAGAAAGGTATGTGTGATTTATGTCAGTAATTATACGGAGAAAATGGCTGCATCGTTTACCGTACATCCATTTTCTTTTTTACCAAAACCGATTCGACAATCGGACATTTACAAGAATTTAGAGGACTTCTTGCTTTATACCCAGCCGGAAGAACCAAAGACCAGATTGGTGTTTCAGACGTTAGAGGAACAGATTTCCGTCAACATGGAGGATATTTTCTATTTTGAATATGGGCAGAACCGCCGTGTGAAGTTGGTGGCAACAACGGGAACTTGGTATCTTTCCAGCAGCATGAAAAGCTTGGAAAAGCAGATGGAGTCGTATGGCTTTTTAGTGCCGCACAAAAGCTTTCTGGTAAATCCCAGACAAATCCTTTCCTTTGGTGCAGAGATTCAGATGAAAAATCATGAAATGATTCCGATTGCGAAGAATCGCCGGAAGCAGGTTCATGAACAAATCAGTGCATATCTACACAATAGTTTAAATATCAATTGGAGGGATTAAACGATGATAACACAATTTTTAGGGAATACGATTGTAAGTATGGCAACGGTATTTTCTGGCATGTGGGTCTTGTTTCAAATTTTAGAACGGCGATCTCATTTTTTCTTGCGATTACTGGGCGTATTGGGAATTGCAATTGTGCAAGGTGCAATTGGACTATTGCAAATACCCGTTCTCAATATGATATCTGCAGTACTTCAGATTGTGGGATCGACGTTGCTTTGCTATCGATGTAAAAAACTTTATTTTTTGATTTATGATGTTCTGATTACTTTTTGTGGATTTCTCACGGATGTTTTCTCTGTCCTGTTGCTTTCTACTTATTATGATAGTAGTATTTCTTCTACGCTACATGAAAGCAACTTTTGGGTTCGAAATATATTTGCAAGTTTAACAGCGTTTTTACTTTGTCAACTCTTATTTACGTTGATACGAAAAAAACATGCAATTTTTTCTTGGTATGAAGCCATTTTCTATACGATGCTGGCAGCTGGAGAAATTACGGTATTTGCTTATATTTGCAAATACATTCAATCGTATTCTTCTGGTATGTTTTTAATTTTCTTTTTGTTGGGTTGCTTGGTGTTGGATGGTTATATTGTTGCTGTATTTTATCGGATTTCGATTGTTCGGAAGACAGAAAAAGAAAATGCACTATTACAACAGCAATCAGAAATGCAACTCGAAGTATACTCTGATTTACAGCAGCGGTATCAAAATTCGATGCGAACGATTCATGATGCAAAACGGCATGTGCGAGCCTTGGAATCTTTGATTCAATCCGACCATCTCGCAGAAGCACAGCAATACAAGGAATCCCTGTTTCAAAAGCTGAATGAATTACAACCATCCATTCAGTGTGACAATCCGCTGCTCTCTGCTATCTTGAATCATGTTTTTTTGAAAACAGAACAGCGGCATATCGCTTTGAAAATGGACTTACAGGGAGAAGAACGGCTGTCAATGTTAGCTGGTGTAGACTTGACTACAATTGTATCCAATCTTTTGGATAATGCCGTAGATGCGGTTTCAGAATTGCCGGAAGAACAGCGATACATTCATTTTGCAGTGGCGTTTCGAATGGAAAAAATCATGATTCATGTCGAGAATCCGACAAAGGACGACTTAAAGCGAGAGGGAAACACCATTGTTTCTACCAAAGAAGGACATTTGGGATTAGGCTTGAAGAATGTAGAAATGGTTGTGAAAAAATACAAAGGTGACTTTAAAACCGATGTAAAAGATGGAAATTTTGTTGTTGCCATTACGATTCCAACAGAAACAAACTTTTAAATGAATATTTTGTGAAAATCAGCCTGAAAATCCCGTTTTGTGCAAAATACTCCCGTTTGATGCAAAAAAATTGACACCTTGTGGTGCTTATGATACGCTGAATTCACAAGATGTCTTGAATTTGTTTTTAAAAAGGGCGTATTTGAATGAAACAGACTTCCAAAAAGGTATTACAGGTAGCAGCTTCTGTTGCAAAAAAAACAGCTTCCTTTTCGGCAAATCTTCCTTGTTTTTGGTGGAATTATCAGCCGAAGATGCCGAAATCCGTGAAGAAGATGCGGAAATTCTGATGCTGCAAACATTCTCGGAAAAATTTGCAAAGAAATTGATACAGGCGGAAATCATTCCCGAATCCGATGCAGATATTTATGTGTTCGGATGCTATCAGTTTGGAATGATGCTCTTAAACATTGTGACGACAATTGGTTTGGGCATTCTGTTTCGATTATTCTTGCCATGCGTGCTGTTAAATCTGTCGTTTATTCCCATTCGCATTTCTGCGGGCGGACACCATGCGGATTCCCCCGTGAAGTGCTATGTGTTATCGACACTTTTGATTGCAGCATTGCTGGCGATTCTGAAGTGGGTTTCTGTTTCGCTGCTGGCGGCTTGGGTCTTGATTCTGGCTGCAAGTGCGGTGCTGCTCTGGCTTGCACCAATCGAAACAGAAAACAATCCATTGGATGAAACAGAAGTTCGGGTTTATCGCAGAAGAACCAGAATCGTCTTAGGCATTGAGCTGCTTGCGGCTCTGCTGGCGACACTGCTGCACCGGAACTTTCTGGTAACCATTATTGGATTTGGATTACTCACCGCATCGTTCATGCTGGTGGTTGGAGCATGTGCGAATCTGAAACAGCATTGGAAACGCTGTGTTTAAGCGAGGGAAGAACGCTTTTTCACAGGGAATCTAGGGTTGCTTTGGTGCAGATGCAGGCACGAAGATGCGGAAAATTTTTCAGGAAAAAAGCGGTAACAAGGACAAGTGCGTCCTGTGTTACCGCTTTCTTTTTTATTCAGTTGGTTCTTCTGGTTTTGGGGATTCGGAAATGGCATGGATGAATGCATGAATCATGGTCAGCAAGTCGTCCTGATGGTTAGGCGGACACTTTTGGATGAGTGCATCCATCATTTCCAGTTCTGCGGTGTGTTCGGGCTGCTCGTCGCCGAAGAGAATATAGTCCGTCCGCAGACAGAGCAAATCCGAAAGCTTTGCCAGCGTCTGAATGGAGATGCCCTTGATGCCCAGTTCAATATCGGAGCAGAATTTTGTCGAAACATCTAATTTTTCCGCAAGCTGCTCTCTGGTGTATCCCAGGCGTTCCCGCTGTGCACGGATGCGAGCACCCATGTCTTTATACTGAATCGTTTTCATGAGAAAACCCTCCTTGTTGATTGTTCCGTTTCTCTTATTATTGTACAGGAATTTTGGAAACATGAAAACAAACTGCCGGCGTTTCAGAAAGCATGCTTTCAGATGTTTCAGAATGGAAAAATCCACAGGCAAAAGGTTGTCTGTGGATTTTTTTGATGAATGCGTTAGACGAGCATTAGTAGTTCTGTGTAACAGCCTGCAAGCTGCCCAGTCCGTAATAGTTATAGATGGTCATGACATCCTGCGGATTCTGAATCTGGAAGGTAATCGTCCCGTTCTGCAAGTCGGAATATGCAATGGGATGCTGTTCGTTCCAGCAGTTTCCCAATACGAGGCAGCCGCCGGAATTTGGAATGCTGCCCTGGAATTGCAGCGTGATGGAGCGAATGTTCTGGTAATTATATGAGGTCAGGTCAAACGCTGTTCCGTATGAAACATTTTTCAGAACGACTTTTTTGCCGGAGCTTGGCTTTGTGGTGGTAGTCGTGGTTTTTGTGGTTGTCGTTGCTTTTTTGGTCGTGGTGGTTGCCTTTGTCGTGGTGGTGGTGGTTGGTCTTGTAGTCGCACGAGTGGTGGTTGCTTTTTTGGGCACTTTCATGTTGATTCTCTTTTTGTGTTGGTTTGTGTACGCAACTACTCCCAGTATAATCCGGAATTTGTGCAAGGTCAATCGCTTTTTTAAACATTTTCAGAGAATTTACACAAAAAACAGATACTTTTCTGAAAACACAAGGCAGCCGGCGGAATTTTTCTTTCTGTACCTTACAAAAATGTCACATTCCTCCGGCAAAATGTCACACAAATCAATGGCGGAGCGATGGGATTTCTGATACAATAAAGACAACAACACAGAAGGGGGCAATTGCAAATGGCAATGCTACAAGTAGAATGTTTGAAGAAAATCTATACCACCCGCTTTGGCGGGAATCAGGTGCAGGCACTTTCGGACGTTTCGTTTTCCGTCGAAACGGGCGAATATGTGGCAATCATGGGGGAATCGGGTTCGGGGAAGACCACGCTGCTGAATATACTCGCAGCCCTCGACCAGCCGACCAGTGGGAAAGTTTTTCTGGATGGAAAAGATTTGACAATGGTCAAGGAACGGGAAATTGCAGCGTTCCGGCGGGATAATCTGGGCTTTGTATTTCAGGATTTCAACTTGCTCGATACGTTTTCCCTGAAAGATAATATTTTCCTGCCGTTGGTGCTGGCTGGGAAGTCGCCGAAAGAGATGGAGTTGCGGTTGAATCCGATTGCGGAACAGCTGGGGATTACGCACCTGCTGGAGAAATACCCGTATGAAGTTTCCGGCGGACAGAAACAGCGTGCAGCGGTTGCAAGAGCGTTGATTTCCAAGCCGAAGCTGATTCTGGCGGACGAACCGACCGGAGCATTGGATTCCAAGTCCACAGATGGCTTGCTGGATGTCTTTTCCGCAATTCATGCGACCGGACAGACAATTTTAATGGTAACACACTCCACCAAGGCGGCAAGCCGTGCAGACCGGATTCTGTTTATCAAGGACGGCGTGCTGTTCCATCAGATTTATCGGGGCGGCTGCACGAATGAGCAGTTGTATCAGAAGATTTCCGATACCTTGACGATGTTGGCAACAGGAGGGGAACAGGCATGAAAACGCTCTATTGGAAACTGGCGTGGCACGGCATTTATAAGAACCAAAAAATCTATCTGCCGTTTCTGCTGACCAGTATCGGCATTACCATGATGTATTACATCGTATCCTATTTGACGTATAGCAAAGCCATTTATGAAATGCACGGCGGGCAGGAGATGCAAATGATTCTCTCGTGGGGAACGGGTGTGGTTGCCATCTTTGCAGCGATTTTTCTATTCTACATGAACTCGTTTTTGATGCGGCGGCGAAAAACAGAATTTGGGCTGTATAATATCCTCGGCATGGGAAAATGGAACATCGCTCGGATTTTGTGCTGGCAGAATGGCATGTTGTTTGGAACGTCCATGGTTGGCGGTCTGGGGCTGGGCATTCTGCTGTCGAAGCTCTCGGAACTGATGGCAGCGAAGATGCTGGGCAACAGCAGCCCGATGGGCTTCCGGATTGAACCAAATGCCGTGCGGAATACGATTTTGCTGACAGCGGTTTCCTATGGCATCATCCTGCTGTATTCGCTCAGACAGATTCACGTTTCCAAGCCGATTGCCCTGCTGCGAGGCGAGAAACAGGGCGAAAAGCCCCCGAAAGCCCGTTGGCTGCTGACGCTCTGCGGATTGGTGATGCTGGGCATTGCCTATTACTTAGCCGTGACAATTCAACAGCCGATTGCTGCCTTTTCGATGTTCTTTCTGGCGGTGGTGCTGGTTATCTTAGCAACGTATCTGCTTTTCATCTGCGGTTCTGTGGCTTTGTGCAAGCTGTTGCAGAAGAATAAGCGGTATTATTACCAGTTACAGCATTTCATCTCGGTTTCGTCCATGCGGTATCGGATGAAGCGGAACGGTTCGAGTCTGGCTTCCATCTGTGTGCTGTCCACAATGGTTCTGGTGATGATTTCCAGCACGCTTTGTTTGTATCTGGGTTCGGAAGACAGCTTGTATCAGCGATACCCAAGGGATATTTTCGTCACAGCCTATTCCGATTTTGACGAACAAGCATTGGAAGAAAAAATTGCAGAAGTCGTATCCCGTTATTCTCTGCAGGAAAAAAACGAAATACACGAAACCACGCTGCAAATCAGTGGGGTGCTGAACGGAAATCGGTTACAGTTTGAACAGGATTCCCTTGTGGATTATGATGACATTGCAACTGTGAAGATATTCACTTTGGAAGAATACAATCGTTTAGCCGGAACGTCGGAAACATTGCAGGATGGCGAAGTATTGCTATCTGTGATAGATGGTTCGTATTCCGGAGATACGATTCAAATCGGAACGATGCAGCCGTTTCAGATTCAGAAACAAGTTCCGCAGTTTGTGGATGACGGCGATGCTTTCGCCAATGTCAGCCGGATGCTGTATTTGATTGTGCCGGATATGGCGATGATGCAGGAACTCAATGAACGACAGGCAGAAGCCTATAATGGGTATGCTTCCGTCATTCAGTTCTATAAGGGATTTGATTTGGATGCGGATGCAGACACACAGCTTGCCATTCAGGCAGAGCTGGAGCAGCAGCTTTCGGAAGAAGGCTGTGTTTGTGAGAGTCGGGAAAGTGGGCGTTCGAGCTTCTATGCCCTGTATGGCGGACTGCTGTTCCTGGGCATTCTGCTGAGTGTGGTATTTCTGTTTGGAACGGTATTGATTATGTATTACAAGCAGATTTCAGAGGGCTATGAAGATGCCGGACGGTTTGAGATTCTGCAAAAAGTCGGCATGACGAAAAAAGAAATCAAGCGAAGCATCAACTCGCAGATTTTAACGGTCTTTACTGCTCCGCTGCTCATGGCTGGGGTGCATCTGGCATTTGCCTTTCCGATGCTGTACCGGTTGCTGGCGGTGATGGGTCTGATTAATATTTCTCTGTTTGCAATCATAACCGTTGGCGGTTTTCTTGTGTTTGCTGCCTTGTATGCGTTGATGTATAAGTTGACCTCGCATAGCTATTATCAGTTGGTGAAATCATAAATGAAAGAAAAACTTGTTATGGGAATTGGGATTGGCTGCCTGCTGATACTGGCGATTCCAATCGGCATGCTGATTTTGTTGGCAACGCTGATTTGGAACGGCATGGATGTACTTTTTCGGTTTTGGAGCAGGCGAAAATGAGAGAGAAACAGATTATGGGTGGATTGCTGTGCAGTTGTCTACTTCTCGGCAGCCTGACGGGATGCGGAGCGAATTGGAAAAGCAAGCTGCTGTATGGATACGAAAAGACACTATCCAGCCTAGGCGGCTTTCAGCGAACCAGCAAGCAGCAGCTGTATGGAATGCGGTTGGATGGAGAAGATGCCTATACGGGAACGTATCAGGCAGATTGTCGGAACGTACGGGGGAAAGATGTGGTATTTGGCGGCTGTTCGATTCAGACAAGAACGCTGTGGCTAACCGGAACGGTTGGAGCAAGAAACGGTATTGTAGAAATCTATGTGCTAAACGGCGATAAAGAGAAAGAATATCTGACCCCGAACGAGCAGGGCATGTTCTCTAAAATTATACAGAATCAGGGCGGGAATTGCTATGTGGTGGTAGATTACGCAGATTATACCGGAACGGTGACACTCACGAGCGAGTATCCGGCATAGCAGGGAAACAGAATAGAAGAGAGAAAACAAAAACAAGAAAAGGACGGGTGAACGTCATGCAAGCAGAAGTAAGACGGAAACAAAAAACAACATCCAAAACAAAAAGCTACATTTGCCGTATACTGTTGCTGCTGGGCGTGCTTCTGCTTGCCATGGGGCTTTGGTATGGCGTACAGGGCTATCAGATGTACCGGAACGCCCTTGCAGAAATCCCGATTGCCGAGAAAACCGCTGCGATGGAACAGCAGGAATCATTTGTCCCCTATGATGCCCTGCCGCAAATTTATGTGGATGCAGTCATTTCCGTGGAAGACCAGCGGTTTTTCTCCCATTCCGGCGTAGATATTTCGGCGATGATACGGGCACTGTGGAACGATTTGCGAACAAGGTCGTTTGCAGAGGGCGGCAGTACCATTTCCCAGCAGCTGGCGAAGAACCAGTATTTCACGCAGGAGAAAACCTTGCAGCGGAAACTTGCAGAGATGTTCCTTGCTCACGCTTGGGAGCAGGTCTGTGAGAAGCAGGAGCTGTTCGCCCTGTATGTCAACACGATTTACTTTGGAGATGGCTATACGGGCATTTCTGAGGCAGCAGAGGGCTATTTCCACACGACCCCGCAGCAGCTGACGGATTATGAAGCCGTGATGCTTGCCGGACTGCCGAACGCCCCCTCCGCCTATGCGTTGCAGGAGCATGCAGATTTAGCAGAACAGCGGATGCAGCAGGTCTTGCAAGCGATGGTTGCGAATCAGAAGTTGACCCAATCGGAAGCCAACGAGATTTTACAGGAGAAATCGTAAATTTTTTTGAACAGATAGACGAATGTTCCACTTTTGATGGATAATAGAGAGAAATCACAAGATGAGGAGTGGAATGAAGATGCGTATTTGTAGTTTCCCGTTGGATGATGCAGCCATCCAGACGATCCATCCAAAAGATGTCTATCTCATAAAGATGGCGGACGAACAATCTATGGAACTGTTCGTGATGCAAGAAGATTTGCTCACGACTTATTACACCTGCCACATGAGCCCGTATCTATGGAAGAGAATCAAACGGGCGTTCTCCATCTCCAAAAACACAAGCAATGATTTGTGGGAATGGAAATCGAGTGGCAGGGGCGATGATTGGTACTGGAAACGGTCGATTCCGACCCAATATCAAAAAGAACTGGAACGCTTGATTCTGTTAGACCAGTTCTGGGCAAAACAATGGATGTTGCAGCCGGCATTCTGCCCCTCCGTCCTGCGGCTGCTGCATAAATTGGCAAGGAAAAAGAATCCCTGTGCACCGTTCTACAAAGTCTATCGGGCATAACGATGCTTTTACATTCCCTCAACAAAACCCCCGTTTGGAAAAGAATCGGAAAAGAACAGAATCCGAAAAACGGAAAATGTTACCGCAGATTTTCGCACTGTTCATAGAATCCCGTTGACAAAATGCAGAAAAAATGATACAATTATAACAATCATTTGCATGTTCCGGCAAAATCCGGACATGCTTTCTGTAAGAAAATTTCTGATGGGAGGTTCTGTTTGATGAAACGGAGAATTGGAATTTTGACCAGCGGCGGCGATTGCCCGGGACTGAATGCAACCATTCGTGGCGTTGCAAAGGCATGTTACCAAATGCTGGGGACGGAAAATGTAGAAATCGTTGGCATTTCAGACGGCTACTATGGACTGATTCACAATATTTGCAAGGAAATGAAACCGGATGACTTTTCTGGGATTCTGACCCGTGGCGGTACGATTTTAGGAACAAAACGGCAGCCGTTCAAGATGATGAAAGTCATTGGCGATGATAATATCGATAAAGTAAAAAATATGAAGAAAACCTACCAGAGCCAGAAGCTGGACTGCCTGCTGACACTGGGCGGAAACGGTACACACAAGACCTCGCAGCTGCTCTCAGAAGAGGGGCTGAACGTCATCGGCTTGCCAAAGACCATTGACAACGACATCTACGGGACAGACGTTACTTTTGGATTCCATACGGCAGTGGACATTGCAACGGATGCAATTGACCGCCTGCACACGACTGCAAACAGCCACTCCCGCATTCTGCTCTGTGAAATCATGGGCAACAAAGCCGGTTGGCTGACGCTGAATGCAGGAATTGCCGGCGGTGCAGACATCATTCTGATTCCGGAAATTCCGTATGACATTGACAAGGTTTGCAAGTCGGTTCTGAAGCGGAGCGAAAGCGGCAAGAACTTTTCGATTATTGCCGTTGCAGAGGGCTGCTTTGACAAGGAAGAAGCCAAGCTGAAAAAGAAAGAACGGGCAAGACTCCGTGCAGAAGCGGGCGTGATTACCGCAACCAATCGCATCGCAGCACAGATTCAGCAGAAGACACAATTGGAAGCACGGGTTTGTGTGCCGGGGCATATGCTGCGGGGCGGCAGCCCGAGTGCATACGACCGGATTCTTGCAACCCAATTCGGCGTATACGCTGCACAGCTGATTAAAGAAGAGCACTATGGCATGACAGTTGCCAAGGTAGGCGGAACGATTACCGCCAATCCGCTGGCAGAGATTGCCGGAAAGACGAAGTTCGTCACACCGGATGACCAGCTGGTTGCAACGGCTCGGAATCTGGGCATTTCGTTCGGCGACTAATTTTTCATACAAGCATACCATCAACAAAAAGACTGGAGGATACAGAAGTCTGCTCCAGTCTTTTTTTGTCGTTCCGGAAACTTTTTTACAGAACAGCGTGACCCAATCAGAGCCAATCCGGTCTATGGAGATGAAAGGTGGTGGATACCATGCAGGAAGAAACGCTATTAGATTTATATTTCTCCCGTTCGGAAACGGCACTGGAGCAGACGAAACAGCAATACGGAACATACTGCTATGCGATTGCCTACCGCATTCTCTCACAGCCGCAGGATGCAGAGGAATGCGAGAATGAAACCTACTGGAAAGCATGGCAGGTGATTCCGCCCAATCGACCGCACTCTCTGAAAGCATTTCTCGGGAAAATCACCCGAAACCTTGCCCTGCACTTCTGGGAGCGAAACCATGCCGCAAAGCGTGGCGGAAACGCTGTGGATTTGGCACTGGATGAACTGACAGAATGCATTCCGGCGAGCGACTCCGTGGAGCAGGCAGCCGATGCAGCGGCTCTACAGGCATGCTTGCAATCGTTTTTGCAGCAGCTGCCAAGAGCAACCAGAATCATATTTGTGCAGCGGTATTGGTATTTGAACTCGATTGCAGAGATTGCCCAGAAAAACAGCATGGGAGAGAGCAAAGTAAAAATGATGCTGCTGCGGACAAGAAAAAAACTGAAAGCAGCACTCGAAACGGAGGGGATTTCGATATGAGGAAAGACAGAGAAGCAGCCAAACGGCTTTTGCACGCCATCGGGGACATTGACGACCAGTATTTATTAGAAGCGGAGGAACAGCCTATGAAACAGACGAAGAAGCAGATTTCCAACCGTTGGATGAAATACGTTGCCGTGGCAGCCTGTGCAGGAATTGTGCTCACGTCTGGGATTTTGATTCAGCAGGAACGAAACAAGTCACATCTTACGCCCGCTACCACGCAGACAGAGCCAGCCACGACCGAAGAAAGCGTGCAGATTCCCAACCCATTCATTCCCTGTGCCACGCTACAGGCAGCGGCGGACATCGCTGGCTTTTCGTTGGATGCTCCGGATGCCTATGGGGCATATGACCACACGACCATTCAGGCAATCGAAGGGGAAATGATTGAGGTGATTTATGAAGATGCAAGCGAAACCGAGGGCTTGCGGATTCGGAAAGGCGTTGGAACAGACCCCATCAGCGGTGACTATAATCGTTATGACAGCGAGGAAACACAGACGATTGCAGGCGTTTCGGTTTCCATCCGGAAGAATGGCGACTTGATTTTCGTGGCAGAATGGACGGATGGCGGATATGCCCATTCGATTACTTCAGAGAATGGCTTGACGGCGGACGAGTTGGAAACGCTGGTTTCACAAATCCATTGATACAGAAAAGGGGGAGCAGATTGAAAATTGACCGACTGATTGGGATTCTCTCCGTGCTGCTGCAACGGGAGCAGGTCACAGCGTTTGAACTGGCGGAGAAGTTCGAGGTATCCCACCGCACGATTTTACGGGATATGGATGCCCTGTGCTGTGCAGGAATTCCCATCGTAACCGAAAAAGGGCGAAACGGCGGCATTCGCATTATGGAGGGCTACAAACTCGATAAAACCGTCCTGCTGCAAAGCGAGATGCAGGCGATTCTTGCAGGGCTGCAAAGTCTGGACAGCATCAGCGGCACGCATCGCTATCGACAGCTGATGGAGAAGCTCTCTGTATCAACCGCCAAGACGATTCCGGCAGAGCATCCGGTTTTGATTGACCTCTCCGCATGGGATTCCGGAGCGGTTTCCCAGAAAATCGAACAGATTCAGGCGGCAATGGAGCAGAATTGCAAGATTTCGTTTTCTTACTTCGCCCCGAGTGGCACGACCTCCCGTGAAATCGAACCCTATCACTTGATTTTTCAGTGGGGGCATTGGTATGTGTGGGGCTATTGCCAGCTGCGGCAGGACTATCGGCTCTTTAAGCTGACTCGTATCACAGATTTGCAGATAGAGCCGGAGCAGCGAGCCGCTCGCAGCGTGCCAGCGTATACGCCCGACCCCATGCCGCCGGAAAAGCCAGCTGTTCCCGTGCTGGTGCGGTTCTCCGCAGCGGTGAAGTGGAGAGTGATGGATGATTTCGGAACAGAAGCCCTCCAGACAGAGCCGGACGGCAGTCTGTTGCTGTCGGTCTGCTGGCAGGATTTGCAGGCGTTGGATTGGCGATTGTTGGCATATGGCGAACAAGCGGAAATTCTATCTCCGCCGGAAGCACGGGCAGACTTTGCAGAAATGCTGCGAAAAATCTTGAAAAAGTATGCGGAAACATCAGGCGGTTTTTGATGGCAACACGGGCAAATTTTACAGAAATATTGTGAAAAATTCTGAATATTCAGATTTTATTCAAAGAATAAATCCGCATTGGAAATGAAATTCTGGTATCCTATCAATAGTGTGATGCGTCAATGTCTTAGAAAGGATGCATTGACTATTATGATACTCTATTTGTTATTTCTCATTTTCTGCAATCTCATTTGTTATGTGATTGCTTATTTTGTAAGGGGGGATGAAGAAAAACCGATTCCTTCTCATTGGGTCAAGTGCGGAATCACAACGGTTTTGGAAATCGTCCTGCTGTTCATCCTGCGGGGGATTGCAACGGCGTTTTTCGATGCGGACAACCAGCCGTTTGCAGTCGCTCCGCTGCTCGTCACGCTGCTGCTCGTTGGCTTGGGAACGGCGTTTTCCAGACGGAACACCACCTCCAACCTGCGGAACTATCTGCGGAAAGCGGCATGGATTGCCGGTGTCGTGTTTGTGCTGGAGAGCTTTGTGTTTCATTACACCAGCTTCACCACCCATCCGGAAACAACGGATTTGGTGCTGTCACAGGCGGAAATTAACGATGCTTCGGCAGCACAGATTGTCGATGATACCATTCAGATTTCCGGAAACTGTACGCTGACGTTTTCCAACTTGGAACAAAATCCGGATTTTCGCTATTTGATTCTCAATATTGACGGAGAAGATCATTATTATAATGTAAGTTGCTCCATCAAGGACGACAACTTGAGCAATCGGTTTGAACAGGCAGGGAAGTCGCAGGGAACTGGAACGTATTCGAGCATCCGGTTTTCGATGCTGCCGTATCAGACCTTACATACGGTGCAGCTGCAGTTCACGGATGTGAACGCTGCACTGGTGCTGCACAACGGGACGTTCCACACCGCTGTTCCGTATCAGTTTTCCGCTGCACGATTCTTTTTGATTGTCATCATTGCACTGGTGCTGACAGCCTGCAAGCAGTTCCGCATCTGGAACATTCGCTATCGGGCACACAGCTGGAAGCACAACCTTGCCGTACTGGCAACGCTGTTCGGCTGCATGGTAAGCGTGTTAGCGTTCCGTGTGCCGGATTTGGAGGCGACCACGTTAAATGACCCGATTGACATCAACAACGTCTATGCGATGACGCTGGATGCGTGGGAAAAGGGACAGACCAATATGGACTTAACGCCCTCGGAAGAGTTGCTGCAATCGGAAACACCATATGACAACTCGAACCGAGAGGGCGTTTATTACAACTGGGACTATGCTTTTTATAATGGGAAATATTACTGTTACTTTGGCTGTGCTCCGGTTGCCCTGCTGTATGTGCCGTATTACGAGCTAACAGGAAACGTATTGCCGCTGAACTGGGCGTACTGCATCATGACAGAAGCCGTCATTGTGACGCTGTTCGGCTTGATTCTGACGCTGGTGCGAAAGTTCTGTAAGCGACCGCCACTGATTTTGTTATTGCTAGGGCTGGTTTCTGCCGTGGCGGGAAGTGGTGTGCTGTTTGGCTTGAACTACAGTGACCGCTATCATCTCTGCATTTTAACGGGGATGTTCGGGCTGTTCCTGTCGCTCTGGATGGGCTTTGCAGCGATGGATTCCAGTTATGCCGTCCGGACAACCAAACAGCTGCGGAAATTATCGCTGCGGCGTGCCAAGAAGGACAACGGGGAACATCTGGAACAGGAAGAAATCCCGATGCCAGTTTCTCCGTACACCGTAAAGAAACGGGAGAACTGGAAGCGGTTTGTCCTGCTGGCAGTCAGTGCAATTGGAACGGTGATTACCGCCGCCTCCCGTCCGAATATGCTGCTTTATGTCCTGATTTTAGTGCCGGTATTTCTGCACCTGCTGTTCCGGAAAGACCTCAAACTTTCCGAAAAAATCACCAGTGCCGCTTGCTATCTGATTCCGGTTGCAGCCGGAGCAGCAGCAATCATGTGGTACAACAAAATCCGGTTTGACGACCCGTTCCAGTTTGGTTCGATTTATCAGATGACAGTAGACAACACCGCTGCCAATAAGATTACGCTTTCCCGACTGCCGGCGGCAATTGCCGTTTATTTCTTCGGCGGACTCGACCAGCTGAATGATTTCCCATTCCTGCGGACAAAGTATTCCAACATTGCAAACCGACAGATGTATTTGTATGTGGAGGGAACGATTGGAGCATTCACACTGCCATCGGTTCTGCTGGGGGCATTGAGTTTCCCGTTTGTTTGGAAGCGTTGGAAGCGGAAGCATTCCGGTTTCGTTCGCCGTGTGATTCTTGCAATGATTGCAGTGTTAGCGGTTGCGTTGGCGTGGGTCGATTTCAGCATGGCAGGAGTGATTCTGCGGTATGCACTGGACATCTTAGTGATTTTGAGTGTCCTCTCCACGATTCTGCTGTTGCAAGTGCCATCCTTGCTGAAAACCTATCATGCCAGCTTGGCACGGGTCAGCGAAAAGGTGATTGCAGCGGCAATGGTGGGAACAGTTGTCGTGTGCCTGTGCATTTTGATTGCCTCTGGAGAGAGCGTTTCTCTGTTCAAGGCACATCCGACCATCTGGAACACCTGGAAAGAAATTTTTGTATTTTGGAGATAAGAAAAGACTTACATTGACGACGAATCACACAGTTTGATATGTGAACAAAAAACAGCAGGGACATCCAACCGATGTACCCTGCTGTTTTTGTTTTTGCAAAGCCTCCTCGGAAAGGGGAGGTGGGCAGCGAAGCTGCTCGGAGAGGTGACCCCTCTGTCAGGGGAAACAAGTCAGAACATTCTGTGACAGTGCCCTTTTTCAGGGGCGACAGCGTTCCTTAGTTCTTCTTTTCTTCGTGATATTCCTTTTCGGTGTTGACTGACCAGATGTTCTTCTTGTCCTTCTTGCCGGAAATAATGTTGTCGACTGCTTCAAAGGAAGTTGCCATGGAGTGATCCATGTTGTTGTAACGGTGCTGACCGTTTCTGCCGACACAGTAGAGGTTTTCAAACTGATTCAGATAGGCAATCAGGTCATCAATCTGTGCATAGGTATCGAAGTAAGCCGGATATGCCTTCTTGACCTTTTCTCTGTGGGAATCCTTGACATCCGACGGCGAGCTGATAATACCCATAGAAACAAGTTCCTTGATTGCCATGTTGATGCAAGTCTTGTCATCCATGTTCCAGAAGCTGTCGCCCTCTGTACAGAAATATTCCAGACCAATCCAAACGGTGTGTTCCGGGTCTTCAACCATGTACGGTGACCAGTTGTTGAAAATCTGAATCCGTCCGAGCTTGACGCCGACATCCTGTACATAAATCCAGCAGTCCGGAACGATGTTGCCGAGGGTTGGAATATTGGTTTCGTTCTTCAGGTTCAGCTTGTCGACCAGCAACCCAACGGTGACAAAATCCCGATACGGCAGACCCTTTGCAATGGCTGCGATGTTGTTCGGAACGTCATTCATACCAGCCACCAAATCCTTCAGCGGCATGGAGGAGATGAACAAGTCGCCTGCAATTTCCTGTTCCTTGCCGTCCTGCTTGTAGGTCAGGGAGAGAATCTTGCCTGTCTTGTCGGTGTGAATCTGGGTGACTTCGCTGTTCATGAGAATCTTACCGCCCATTTTTTCAATTTCGGAAGCGGTGATTTCCCAGAGCTGACCCGGGCCATACTTCGGGTAATAGAATTCTTCAATCAGGGAAGTTTCCACCTTGCGGTTGGTCTTATTCGGATTCAGCTTGGAGAACATATCCTTGATAACCGCAGTGATGGACAAGCCCTTGACACGCTGCGAGCCCCAGTCTGCGGAGATTTCTCTCGGATGGCGACCCCACAGCTTTTCGGTGTAGCCCTCGAAGAACATGGAATACAGCTTTTTGCCGAAACGATTGATATAGAAGTTTTCCAGAGAGGATTCTTCCTTTTTGCCGATGGTGCTCTTCAAGTAGCTGCATCCGGCTGCAACGGTGGTAGCGAAGCCCATGTTCTTGATGGTATCCCACTTCAGGGAAACCGGATAGTCAAAGAACTTATGCTTATAATAAATTCTGGAAACACGATTCCGCACCAGCATGACACGGTCGGTTTTTTCCGGGTCTGGACCTCCGGCAGCGAGCTTCTTTTCCCGATGCAGCTTGATGTCATCGAACGACGGCTTGCCCTGACGTGGCATCATCTTTTGCCACCAGTCCATAACCTGCTGGTCTTTGGAGAAGAACCGGTGTCCGCCAATGTCCATGCGGTTGTTTTTATATTTTACGGTTTTCGAGATACCGCCGATGGCATTGCTTTCTTCTAAGATGGTGATGGAATACTCCTTTGGGGCACGCTGGAGCAGCTCATAGGCTGCGGTCAACCCTGCCGGCCCTGCACCAATAATCACTACGTTTTTCATGATGATAATACCTTCCTTAATTTGATAGATGTTTTTCATTTGCTTCCATCCACATTCCCTGTATTCGGGATAGAAAATCATGGTTTATTTTTTTTGTAGATGGGTAAACAAACAGACAATTTTGGGCTTGCTTCACAAAAAAACTGTAAATCTCGGTTGATTTTTTGTGGATTGCCAAACAAATTTATTATATCATATTTTCAGAACGCTGTCAACAAAATGAGCGGTTTTTAAATCTTTTTTCTTTTTTTACAAGATTTCCGGTTTGGTTTGTGGTAGAATCAGAGATAGAAAAAGGAGGAATGCGAGATGCAAAAAGCATATCAGAAAAACGAGCATGAAATTTATCTGGAGAACGAAGCCGGCGAGCGAATCGCAGAAATTTTGTTTCCGGAGGTAGAGCCGAAGGTCTATTGCATTCAGCGGACGTTTGTGGACGACAGCCTGCGGGGGCAGGGGGTTGCCGGAACGCTGATGGAGCTTGCAGTGCAGGCGATTCAGGAGCAGGGCGGAACGGTTACGGCGACTTGTTCGTATGCTCAACACTGGCTGGAGAAGCACGCCAAATAAAGCCTCCCCTTTCATGGGAGATAATTAGAAGACTCATCCGTATCGGAACAGTTGACGTTCCGGTGCGGATGATTTTATATTGCATTCAAAGAAGCACCCGTCCAATCAGGCTTTCGTAGATGTCGGCATTTTCAGAGCGTGGTTCTTCTTGTTTTGTTTTTTTGTGGGGTGTTCCCTCGGACTGATTCCAATAGAGCAGGGTGCTTTTCCAGTTGGTAATGGGCTGCTGATTTTTCGTCATCCAGCCCGTTTCCGTATAGTAATCATAAAACTTCTGGACATCCACGCAAAGCCCCTCTTGTTCTGCAAACGTCTGAATCTCTATCAGCGTTGGAATCTTTTTACTGGTTGCATCTAAGATAGATAGATTTCTTTCTTCTTTTTCTTCTTGTTCTTCTATCTTCTTATTCTGTTGCCCGTTGCTTGCCGTTGGCTTGTCCATGGTTTGCCCCTCGTTTGACCGCAGGCTTGCCCCTGCCTGAAACAAATCGAAGTTTTTAATCGCAAATACGGTACAATTTGGGTATGCAGTCTTTGCCACACACCCTGCCGCTTCAAGGTGTTTGATGGCAGTCCGCACCTTTTTGACAGATAGTCCGGTTTTCTCCGCCAGCCGTGTGTAACTGGAAACCATACCGCCCCTTGGAACAGGAATTCCGTGCCAGCTGTTCGGGACAATATCCGCTTCAATGAGCAGTCGTACAAAGACTGCCACGGTGTTTGCATCGTCAGACCATTCCCAGTTCCGAAAAAAGAGCCGTGGTAATGTTACATAGCCGTTTTCTAGCATCGCTTCTCACCGCCTAATATTTTGCATGAAATATTGTTGGTTTGTAGGTGAATGGATAATATCATCAAAAATTCCTCCCTTTCTTGTATGACTGGAGGTTGCCGAGACGGACAGCCCCCTTCATATTACAGGGATTTTCGGGAAAAACTTGTATGCAAACGTACAAGTTTCGAAACGAATTTACAGCTTTGTCAAAAAAATTGGAGGATGCGACAAAAATAAATCTAAAAACTTGTATGAAATGCCGAACGGATGGGAGCAACTTTGTGAATAAAATCAGAATGAAGTGTGTATTTTTGCTTCATAAATCGCACGCCGATACAAAAACAGGTAGAAAAAAACCGTCAGTTCACTTTTGTTCGGTTGTCCTTTTGGCATAAAAATGCCCCCTTTCGTTAGTTTTTTATTGGTATATTTCTATTATACCACATTGTCTAACAAAAGGGGAGCATTTCAACATCCGATAGGGCGGTTATTTTTTTTGTCGTACTAAGTGTCGTACAGGCACTTTTAGCAAAAAACAAAAACCCACGCAATTCCGAAAAAGCCTCGAAACTGCGTGGGTTTTCTCTGGTCTGAGTGACCGGACTTGAACCGGCGGCCTCTACCACCCCAAGGTAGCACGCTACCAACTGCGCCACACCCAGATAAACGGGGAAGCGTGCCACTGCACGCAGTTCCCCCAATTGCATATAAAAAACTTAGTGATTCAAGCCGTTCCGCAGAGCATCCGCACAATCATCGCCAACTTCTGCACTGACGATTTCCAGTGCATTGCAGTCATACTGGAACCGCAGAACAAAGGCAACCATGCCCGGGTTATCTGCAATCCGGAACGATACGGTTACTTCATCGCCCTGCTTTGCAGTAACAGAATCCGCAGTCAGAACAAAGTCGCTTGCATTGGTTGCAGTCTGTGCTTCTGGTGTTGCACTGCCGACCGTAATGCAGCCGTTGGTGACAGACGGAACGAGTGTCTTTGCATCCCAGTTTGCAAATTCAGAATTATACTGCGAGTCAGACAGGTGGATGACATAGTTGCCGTCCGGAGTGGTTTCCTTTACCTTAAAGGTAACGTTGATCATATCGCCATTGAATACGATATCCTGCGACTTGGTCATATCCATCCAGTAAGCCTGGAAAGTATCCAGCTTTTCGGTGTAAGAGGAAGCAGCATTCTGGTTCGGGTCAACCACTGCACCGCCGTTGCTGCTCGGTGTGGTAACAACTTCGGTGACAACCTTGCCGTTATCGTCCACAACCTTGTTGCCGCTGTCATCGGTTACTGCTGCATAAGAGGTAACGACTTCGCTGTTGCCATTAGAAGCACTGTTGCCGTTAGAAGCATTGTTGCCGCCCCCATTGGAAGCGTTGCCGTTTGCCGGTGTTGCGGAATTGGAAGAGCCGCCTGCTGCGGTAGTAACAGCATTGCCGTTGCTGTCGGTTGCTTCGGTAGCATCCTGACTGCTGTCGCTAGAACCATTCTGATTGCCCCATGTAAATTCAATTTCTTTTACCATGAAATCAGTTGCACCGGATGCCAGAACTTCATTTCCGCTTGCATCGGTCACAGCTTCGCCCTGTGCATCGGTTTCAACCGGCAGGGTTGCTGCGGAAACTTCTGCGGCATCGCTGTTCTTGCTGCTGGAATCGTTATCCCCTGAGCATCCAACTGCGGCCATGCCCAAAAAGCAAGCCAGAAGAACTGCAATCCCTTTTGTTGTTTTTGATTTCATATAAATCTTCCTTTCTATTTTTCAATCCGAACAGTCCACAGATGGGACGGGATTCACTTTCAAAGATCGTGTTGCAAAAATTACAACGCCCTCTATTATACTGCATTTTGTTCCGTTCGTCAAGTATTTTTTCGCTTTTTCTGTGGAACGTGTTTATTATACTGCATTTTTTTTGGTTCGTCAAGTCCTTTTGAGAAAATATCATGCAGCTTTCACACAAATTGCACAGTATTTTCGTGTGGAATTGCAGAACTGCTGTGAAACCATACAAGCTAGCGGAAATTTCCATACTTTTTTCCAAATCATCACAAAACCATTTGCAATCCAACGCAAAAAAGGGTATACTAAAAGAAAAAAGAAAAAAACGGACAAAAAGGGGAAGTGGAACATATGAAAGAAAAAGAAACCACAAATGCAATGTCTTGTCCAACCAAATCGCCGGAGGCATCCGCCCGCTGGAAAATGATTCTGTCCGGCGTCATCTTTCTGGTGCTGGTGGTCGCCGTGACCATCCTGATGATACCGGTGATGCGTCTGATGATGCAGGAGGGCGGAAAAGAACAGCTGATTGAAAAAATCCAGTCCTATGGCATTTTTGCACCGCTGCTGTTTGTCCTGTTGCAGGTGATTCAGATTGTCGTTGCGTTTATTCCGGGCGGGCCAATCCCGATGATTGGCGGAGCGGTGTTCGGCATGGTGCCGGGGATTCTGCTCAGTCTGGCAGGGTCATTCCTGGGAACAGCAATTGTCTATTATCTGGTGCAGTGGATTGGACGACCGCTTTTGAATCTCTTTGTAAAAGAAGAGCACCTCGAACGGTTTTCCTTTTTAACGAATCGGCGGAAGATGGAACGGATTGTGTTTCTATTATTTTTGTGTCCGGGCTTGCCGAAAGATGCCCTGACGTACATTGTCGCCTTTAATAAGACGATTCCGCCGCTGCCGTTGTTTTTCCTGACAACAATTGCCCGATTTCCGGCGATGGCATTGACGGTGAAGATGGGCAGCAGCTTATGGGAAGGCAACTGGAAGATGACAGCGTTGGTCGTTGGCATTCTGATTTTGATTGCAGTGGCTGGCGGCTTGATTCGCTGGCATCATAAAAAGAAACATGGAAAAAGCCTTTGACGGCTCGAACATTCCCAAGCAGGCAGGCGAAAGAATCGTGCTGCCTGTTTTTTGTGCAGTTTTCTGATTGATTCTTGTTGATTTTTCGCTTTTCAATCGAAGCTGTGCAGCGTTGGCACTCGATTTACTGGTATCATAAAAAGAAACATGGAAAAAGCCTTTGACGGCTCGAACATTCCCAAGCAGGCAGGCGAAAGAATCGTGCTGCCTGTTTTTTTTGCAGTTTTCTGATTGATTCTTGTCGATTTTGGCATCTTAATCGGAACTGTGCAGCGTTGGCACTCGATTCACTGGTATCACAAACAGAAACATGAAAAACGTCTTTGACGGCTCGAACATATCAAAGCAGGCAGGCGAAAGAAATCGTGCTGCCTGTTTTTGTATGCAGCTTTCTGGATGATTCTTGCTGTTTTTTCTCTTTTCAACAGAATTTTGCGGAACAAATCGCAAAAACCAATCAAAATCCTGTGCAATCCTGCAAGTTCTTTCAAAAAGCATCAAAAATCAGCCGCCCTACTCGCAATTAGAATGGAATTGTGGAAAAATAATTGTGCAATCTGCATAAAACTGAAAACGTTTTCTTATGCAAATGACTGATTTTCGGCGTTTTTGAATTTTTTTGACCGAAAAGGCTTGCATTTTCGTTAGAACTGTGTTAGAATAAAACCATCGAAAGAACAGAACGAAATCAAACGAAAAAGGAGATGACCAAACGTGCTTGCAGAAGAACGACACGCTTTGATTTTGGATTTGGTCAATCAGCAGGGAAATGTAAAATTAACCGAATTATGCAGTCGGTTGCACGCATCCCAGTCCACCATTCGGCGGGATTTGCTAGAGCTTTCCGAACAAGGGCTGCTGACAAAAGTCCACGGCGGAGCAATTTCCAGGAATGAACGCTTCTTTCCGGTGGAACACAATATGGAGGAGAAAGCAAATCTCTATATTGCAGAAAAAACTGCAATTGCCCGCTATGCAGCATCGCTGCTCGAAGAAGGCGACTTTGTGTATCTGGATGCCGGAACGACCACAGAAAAGGTGATTGATTTCATCCCACTGAAAAAAATCACGTTTGTGACCAACGGCTTCCTGCACGCCAAGCGGCTGGCACAGCGTGGCTTTCAGGTCTACATCCCAGCCGGAGCCGTCAAAGCTGCCACCGAGGCAATCGTCGGAGCAGAATGTGTGCTGAGCCTGCAAAGCTATAACTTCACCAAGTGTCTGATGGGCGTGAATGGAATCTCGCTCACGGCTGGCTTATCCACACCGGATAAGGGCGAGGCAAGCGTGAAAAAAGCTGCGATTCACCAATCCAAGCAAGTTTATTTTCTGGCAGACCACTCCAAATTCGACCAGATTTCAGCCATTACCTTTGCACACCTGAACGGCGTGCAGATTATTACAGACCGGCTTCCCGACCAGAAATACCGTTCGGAAGCCACGATTCGGGAGGTTTTGTAAATGATTTATACCGTTACTTTTAATCCGGCAATTGATTATATCGTCCACACTGGAACGATGCAAGTGGGACAGGTCAACCGCTCGCAGGGCGAGGAACTGTATTTCGGCGGAAAGGGCATCAATGTTTCGTTCGTCCTGCACGAACTGGGCTTGCCCTCCAAGGCACTGGGCTTTGTGGCAGGGTTTACGGGAGCAGCCATTGAAGCAGGCATTCAGGAGCAGGGCATTGCAACCGATTTTGTGCATCTGGACAGCGGTTTTTCCAGAATCAACGTCAAAATTAAGTCCGGCGAGGAAACCGAGCTGAACGGACAAGGCCCGAACATCTCAGAAGCAGCCGTTGCAGAATTGTTTGAAAAGCTGAACCAGCTGCAAGACGGCGACATCCTGATTTTAGCAGGCAGCATTCCGAACACCATGCCGGCAGACAGCTATGAAAAGATTCTGGCACATCTTTCCGATAAGAAGATTAAGGTTGTCGTGGATGCCACGAAAGACCTGCTGCTGAAAGTATTGCCGTATCATCCATTCCTGATTAAGCCAAACAATCACGAGTTGGGCGAGTTGTTCGGCGTGACACTCCACAGCATCGAAGAAATTGCAACCTATGCGAAGAAGTTGCAGGAAATGGGTGCACAGAATGTCTTGATTTCCATGGCAGGCGATGGAGCACTCTTGATTGACGAAACCGGAAAACAGCACGTCTGTGGCGTATGTAAGGGCACGGTGAAAAATTCCGTTGGTGCAGGTGATTCCATGGTGGCTGGATTTGTGGCAGGTTCGATGCATGGCGATTATGAAGCAGCCTTGAAACTGGGAACGGCTGCCGGCGGTGCAACTGCCTTTTCCGAAGGTTTGGCACAGCGAGCAGAAATTGAACGGCTGTTGCAGCAGCTGTAAAAATCAGAAACAGATAGGAGGAACGCATTATGCGGATTGTTGATTTATTGAGCAAAGACAGTATCTTATTAAACGCCAGCCCGAAAAACAAGGCAGAAGCCATTGATCTGCTGGTGGATTTACAGGTCAAGGGCGGAAAGATTACCGACCGAGAAACTTACAAGCAAGGCATCCTTGCAAGAGAAGAAAACGGCTCGACCGCCGTTGGCGAGGGCATTGCCATCCCGCACGCAAAGAATGCAGCCGTGAAAGCCCCCTCTCTGGCAGCGATGACCGTTCCGGACGGTGTGGACTATGAAGCACTGGACGATGAACCATCCAACCTGTTATTTATGATTGCAGCTCCGAGTGATGGCGGAGATGTGCATTTGGAAGTGCTCTCCCGTCTGATGGTCATTCTGATGGATGAAGATTTCCGTGCGAAGCTGTTAGCAGCCAAAAGCAAGGAAGCATTCCTGCAGGTTATTGACGAGATGGAACGGGAAAAATATCCGGATGAACCGCAGGAAGCCCCGAAAGCTGCACCGGAAGCAGATGGAAGAATCAAGGTACTGGCAGTCACCGCTTGCCCGACCGGTATCGCCCATACTTACATGGCAGCGGAAGCCCTCGAAAAGGCAGGCAAGAAGCTGGGCATTTCGATTAAAGTAGAAACGAATGGTTCTGGCGGTGCAAAGAACATCCTTACCAAGGAAGAAATCGAACAGTGTGATGGTATCATTGTTGCAGCCGATAAGAACGTCGAAATGGCACGGTTTGACGGGAAAAAGGTCTGGAAGACCAAAGTTTCCGATGGTATCAAGATTCCGGAAGAACTGATTCAGAAGATTGAATCCGGAGATGTTCCGGTTTACCACCACGCAGGCGGAGCAGGCGAATCGCAGGATTCCGGCGATAACGAAAGCTTCGGCAGAAAGATGTATAAACATCTGATGAACGGCGTTTCCAATATGTTGCCGTTCACGATTGCCGGCGGTATCTTCATTGCAATTGCCTTTTTGATTGATACGATTGCCGGAGCACCGCAGGACAGCAACTTCGGTACGTATACCGCAGCAGCAGCTTTCTTCAAGACCATCGGCGGATATGCTTTCAACTTCATGGTGCCGATTTTGGCAGCCTATATCGGCAAATCCATTGCAGACCGCCCCGGCTTCTTAGTCGGTCTGGTCGGCGGTTATCTGGCAACCACAGGTTCAACCTTTGCAGCGATTAGCGGCGATGTTCCATCCGGTTTCTTGGGTGCGTTGCTGGCTGGTTTCGCTGGCGGTTTCCTGATGCTGGGTGTCGAAAAGCTCTGTGACCATATGCCAAAGGCTCTGAACGGCATCAAGCCGGTTCTGATTTATCCGCTGGTTGGATTGGGAATGATTGCCATTGTGATGTGTGCCGTCAACCCGTTCATGGGCATGATCAACACCGGACTTTCCAACCTGCTGAACAGCATGGGCAGTTCCAGCAAGATTCTGCTGGGTTGTGTGCTGGGCGGTATGATGTCGATTGATATGGGTGGCCCATTCAACAAGGCAGCGTATGTATTTGGTACGATGGCAATCGCCTCCGGCAGCTATGATATTATGGCAGCTGTTATGATTGGCGGTATGGTTCCGCCGATTGCAATCGCCCTCTCGACCACGTTCTTCAAGAATCGCTGGACAGAAGAGGAACGCAAGAACGGCCCTGTCAACTATATCATGGGACTGAGCTTCGTCACAGAAGGTGCAATCCCGTATGCAGCAGCAGACCCGCTGAGAGTCATTCCAGCTTGTGTGATTGGTGCTGCAACCGCAGGCGGTCTTTCCATGGCATTTGACTGCACCCTGATGGCACCGCACGGCGGGATCTTCGTATTCGCAGTGGTTGGCAACTGGCCATTCTACCTGCTCTCGCTGGCGATTGGTTCTCTGGTTGGGATGCTGATGCTGGCAGTTCTCAAGAAGAAAAAAGTGCCGGCAACCGCAGAATAATGAAAATAATTATCTAAAAGAAAAGAAAAACTGTTGACAAATATTGTGTAATCTGCTATCATATAGACAGATTCCACACAAAATCCGAAAAAAAGGCGAACTTGCCTTCTAATAAAAAAACAAAAATAAAAAATGAGAAAATCAAAAGGAGCGATTTATTATGGTAAGCAAAACTGTAACAGTCATCAACGAACAGGGACTGCATATGCGTCCGGCAGGCATTCTGGCAAAGGCAGTTGCCGCACACAAAGATTGTAAAGTCACCCTGCACGCAAACGGCAAGACGATTGCTGCAAAGGCAGTGATGCAGATTATGGCAGCTTGTATGAAGAAGGGCTGTGAAGTGGAAATCGTCTGTGACGGTGCGAACGAACAAGCCGTTCTGGATGAGATTTCCAAACTG
>UMII01069399.1_pt1 | contig 43489 bp, 38 predicted proteins | sample 1965731 | NCBI WGS metagenome assembly UMII01 (sample SAMEA4836118, study PRJEB28245) | human gut metagenome | biome: gut microbiome; material: fecal sample | place: Denmark | collected 2008
ACAGGAAGTAGTACTGTGTCTGCTCTGGTGTCAGTACAGATACTGGAGGAAGTACTCCGAATGCGTCTGCTGACAGGAAGATTACGTTCTTAGCTGCAGGTGCAGAAGAAATCGGGCGTACAATGTTCTCGATATGCTGAATCGGGTAAGAAACACGAGTGTTCTCTGTTACGCTCTTATCAGCAAAATCAATCTTTCCTTCAGCGTCAAGTGTTACGTTCTCAAGAAGAGCATTGCGCTTAATTGCATTGTAGATATCTGGCTCAGACTCTTTATCAAGGTTGATAACCTTAGCGTAGCATCCACCCTCGAAGTTGAATACTCCGTTGTCATCCCAACCGTGCTCATCGTCACCAATCAGAAGACGTTTCGGGTCTGTGGAAAGTGTTGTCTTACCTGTTCCGGAAAGTCCGAAGAAGATTGCTGTGTTCTCACCGTTCTTATCTGTGTTAGCTGAGCAGTGCATAGCAGCGATGCCCTTCAGTGGAAGGAAGTAATTCATCATAGAGAACAGTCCTTTTTTCATCTCTCCGCCATACCATGTGTTTACGATAACCTGCTCTTTGCTTGTGATGTTGAATAATACAGCTGTCTCTGAATTTAAGCCTAACTCTTTGTAGTTTTCAACTTTAGCTTTAGAAGCATTATATACAACGAAATCTGGCTCGAAATCTTTAAGTTCCTCCTCAGTTGGCTGAATGAACATATTTGTAACGAAATGAGCCTGCCAAGCTACTTCTACGATAAAACGAATTGCCATACGGGTATCTTTGTTAGCACCGCAGAATGCATCTACAACATAAAGTTTTTTGTTGGAGAGTTCTTTGATCGCAAGATCCTTTACAGCGTTCCATGTCTCTTCAGAAGCTGGATGATTGTCATTCTTGTACTCATCAGATGTCCACCATACTGTGTCTTTTGAATTTTCGTCCATAACGATAAATTTGTCTTTAGGAGAACGTCCTGTATAGATGCCTGTCATTACATTTACTGCACCGAGTTCACTGACCTGTCCTTTTTCGTAACCTTCAAGTTCAGGTTTTGTCTCCTCCTCAAATAATAACTCGTAGGAAGGGTTATACACGATTTCTGTAGTTCCAGTAATACCATACTTGCTTAAATTGATTTCTGCCATCTTAAACCAAACCTCTTTTCTTAAATGTAATAAGGGAAATGGTCGATAGCTGGAACATTTCCCCCATTCATATTTAATTATACATTATTAATTTCCAAAATCAATAAATTTTTAACAAATTCCTCCGGTGCAAAATTACCAATTTTTTCCTAGGAAAGTTCCAATTTTCCGGTATAAAGCTGATAATAGGTTCCTTTTTGATGAATCAGGTCATCGTGATCACCGCGTTCGATGATCCGACCGTGATCCAGGACGATAATTGCGTTACTGTTTCGAATTGTGGACAGTCTGTGTGCGATAACAAATACGGTACGCCCCTTCATCAGATTGTCCATACCTTTCTGTACGATACTCTCGGTACGGGTATCAATACTTGATGTTGCCTCGTCCAGAATCAGTACCGGTGGATTGGCAACAGCGGCTCTTGCAATAGACAGAAGCTGTCTTTGTCCCTGGGACAATTCCTCGCCGTCACCGCTTAGTAATGTATCGTAACCATTTGGCAGCATCTGGATGAACTGGTCCGCGTGAGCAAGTTTTGCAGCATTGTAGATTTCTTCGTCAGTGGCATTCAGTTTACCGTAACGGATATTGTCTTTGATCGTTCCGGTGAACAAATGTGTATCCTGAAGAACGATTCCGAGGGAACGGCGCAAGTCATCTTTTCTGATTTTTGTAATGTCGATGCCGTCATAAAGGATCTCACCGCTTTGAATGTCGTAGAAACGATTGATCAGGTTGGTGATCGTTGTCTTACCGGCGCCTGTAGATCCTACGAATGCCAGCTTCTGGCCAGGTTTGGCAAAGAGGCTGATATCATGAAGAATAATTTTGTCTTCATCGTATCCAAATGTCACATCTTTGAATCTTACATCTCCGGTCAGTTCAGTATAAGTCACAGTACCATTTTCGTCAGCAGGCTTTTTCCATGCCCACATACCGGTACGTTCTGTGCATTCAATAATCGTTCCATTCTCATCTTTTTTTGCATTGACCAGTGTGACAGAACCGGTATCCTGTTCCGGTTCTTCGTCAATGAGCTTAAAGATACGTTCTGCTCCTGCAAGTGCCATGACGATGGAATTGAACTGCTGTGCAACCTGCATGAATGGCTGGGTAAAGCTCTTTGTAAACTGCAGGTAAGAAGCGATGACACCGATGGTAATACCGCCCACACCAGTAACTGAAAGCAGTCCGCCGAAAACTGCAGTCAGTACGAACTGGAGGTTTCCGATGTTTCCGATGACCGGTCCCATCATATTTGCATATTTGTTTGCATTTGCAGCGCACTCGAACAATGCGTCATTTAGTTCGTCGAACTCTTTTTCTGAAATTTCTTCGTGATTGAAGACTTTGATGACACGCTGCCCGTTCATACGCTCTTCAATAAATCCAGTCACATCTGCCAGCGCCATCTGTTGACGGATGAAATATTTTCCACTGTTTGCGCCGATAGCCTTTGTTGCAGAGATCAGAACCCCGATGATGAGCACTGCAAGAACGGTAAGAAGCGGGCTTAGCACGAGCATGGAGATAAATGTTACGACGATAGTGAAAAATGACATCAGTGCCTGTGGGATAGCCTGGCTGATCATCTGTCTTAATGTGTCGGTATCATTGGTGTACAAACTCATAATGGAACCGTTTGTATTCTGATCGAAATAACGAATTGGCAAAGTCTGCATGTGCTCAAACATGTCATCACGGACTTTTTTAAGAACGCCCTGACCAATGTAGACCATCATACGTGTATAGGTAAATGTTGCAATCACACCTACGAGGAAAATGCATCCCAAAACGGTCAGTGCCCGATAAAGCTCTGTATAATTCGGAGATTTTTGCCCAATTAGTGGAATAATATAATCATCAAGCAAATATTTTAAGGACAGAGATACAGAAATGGATGCAACAGCACTTAAAAGGATGCAGATGAATACCATGATAAAACGGTACTTGTACAGGTCCATAATATATTTGAGGAGACGTTTTCCAGTAGCAATATTTTCAGCACTTAGCCTTTTACCTGGTTTTTTTGTTGTCTTATTCATGGTCGTCACCTCCTTTTACTTGTGATTCATATACTTCTTTATAAATTTCATTTGTCTTTAATAATTCTTCAGATGTTCCAATTCCCATGATCTGTCCACCATCCAGAACGATGATCTGGTCAGCATCTTCGATAGAAGAAACGCGCTGTGCAATGATGATCTTGGTGGTGTTCGGAATTTCCTCGCGGAATGCTTTCCGGATCAGGGCATCCGTCTTTGTATCTACTGCACTGGTAGAGTCATCCAGAATCAGGATCTTTGGTTTCTTAAGGAGCGCCCTTGCGATACACAGACGCTGCTTCTGCCCACCGGATACATTGTTACCTCCCTGGACGATTTTTGTATTGTAACCGTTCGGGAACTCCTGAACGAATCCGTCAGCCTGCGCAAGCTTACATACACGTTTGACTTCTTCATCGCTTGCAGTTTCATCACCCCAGCGGATGTTTTCATAAATGGTTCCAGAGAACAGTACATTTTTCTGAAGAACCATGGATACCTGGTCACGCAGGGATTCCAGGCTATAATCACGAACATCAATGCCGCCGACTTTGACACGTCCTTTTGTGACATCGTAAAGTCTTGGGATGAGCTGGACAAGGGAAGATTTTGCACTTCCGGTTCCACCGATGATACCGATAGTCTGTCCGGACTCAATATGAAGATTAACGTTTTTCAGAGATAAATTTCCGCCGTCACCTGCGTAGCTGAAGTCTACATGGTCGAATACAATGTCTCCGTTTGGAACTTCTGTCACTGCATCAGGATGATCTTGCATTTCCGGAATTTCATTCATGACTTCAGTGATACGGTCAGAAGATGCCTCCGCGATCATGATCATAACGAATACAAATGTAACCATCATCAGAGATCCGATAATCTGTAGTGCGTAAACGATGACACTTGTAAGTTCGCCTGTCTCCATAGTGCCGGCAATGATGCTCTTGCCTCCGATCAGAACCATGATCAGAACGACTGAGTACATGGTAAACTGCATGACCGGTGAGTTCCAGGCAACAATTTTCTCAGCCTTTGTGAAAAGGTTGTATACATATTTGGAAATGTCGTGGAACTTGTCAATTTCATAATCCTCGCGGACGAATGCTTTCACTACACGGGAAGCATTCACATTTTCCTGGACAGAGTTGTTCAGTACATCGTATTCGTCGAATACTTTGATAAAATGTGGGTGCGCTTTTTTGGCAATGTAGATCAGTGTTCCTCCAAGAAGCGGGATTACAATCAGGAATAAGAGTGAAATTGTCTTATTGAGGAGCAGCGTCATGATCCATGATAAGATAATCATAAATGGTGCTCTTGCAAGAAGACGGATACTCATCATGTATGCCATCTGGATATTTGTGATATCTGTTGTCATACGTGTAACCAGTCCTGAAGTAGAAAAATGGTCAATGTTTTTGAAAGAGAAATCCTGTACCTTATAAAAGATGTCGTGGCGCAGGTTCTTGGCGTATCCGGCACCTGCGATTGCTGCCATGTTACCAGCCTGAACACCAAAGAACAGGGCAAGCATAGCCATGACTACAAGAATCAGACCGCGCTGCAAAATGTAGGACATATTTCCATTTGCGATTCCTACATCGATGATTTTGGCCATCTCGAGTGGAATCAGAACTTCCATCAGAACTTCGAGAATGACAAGAAGCGGAGCAAGAATGGATTGCTTCTTATATTCTCGTACTGATTTTAACAGTGTTTTATTCATATTATGCCTCCTTTTTATTGTCAGTACAATTACATTTTGAAGCTGCAAGATTATCAAGCATCTGACAGAGAACTTCCTGGCAAACATGGAGCTTGTCATCAGGAATACCGGCGGACAAAGCGGCCTCACACTTTTTGATATGTTCTACAATACGTGGACGCAAAGCCTCAGCTTTTTCTGTCGGAACCAGTTGCTTTAGTCTTGCATCGCTTTCAACACTGGTTCGTGTAATATAGCCCTTTTGCTCAATCAGTTTAATAATACCGGTGACAGTAGACCGCCGGATCTGGAATGCTTCCTCAATATCCCGCTGGAATATTGGTTTGTGAGCAGATTCCAACAAGATAAATTTTAAAAGCTGTTGCTGGACAGGTGTCAGATCACTATCTTCTAAAATCGTATAGCAGTCATTTTGACATTTCATCTTACAGGAAAGAATGTGGATCAGACGTCCCAGCTCCAGAGGATTATTTTGGTTGTTTGTATCTTGCATAATACACCTCAATTCTCAAAGAAATAATTGTTAGCTTCCTAACTTTTAACATTATATGGACAATATAATAGAATGTCAAGAGAAAAACTAAGAGGATAATTAAGAAAAAATTGCAGAGTAAACTGCAGACAAAAATTAAGAAAAAATTACAGAAGAGCAGTATGAGAAAATGACTTTGCTGTGCAGTGATAAATTCTTGTAAAATAATAAAATGTGGTTGAAATGTCAGGTGGATAATACTATAATATGTGAAGGAGTGATTAGGAACTCCTATAATGATTCATTTTCAGGCAGAAATCAAAATGGAGCCTGGAATGGATGATTGGCAAAATTTCTAAGAAAAAAGGCAGGTGAACAGAATGGACAGTTGCGATAGTCATGGGCGAACTAAGAACATAGGATTAGATATGAGTAACAGTCTGTTCTGTTTTTTCTAAATAGAATTTATCAATTCATTTCTTATCCTATTTTCCAATGAGCGAACATATGCATAAAAATGCAGCTATCTGATCTGTGAAAAACAGATGCAAGAAGGATAAAGATTTTAATGTCAACAGCTAAAGTGTCTCTTGATGTTTTAATTTTTGTGCTTCTTGCGGAAATGAGAAAACAGGATAAGGAGGTTTCCCAAGATGGAAAACAAAACACAGGATTATCAGTCAGAAATCTTGGCTATCATCAGAGGTAATACTTCACCGGGAGTTATGCGTAACAAACTGGAGGATTATCATGAAAATGACCTGGCAGATGTATTTTCCGAGCTGACAGCAGCAGAGAGACGGAAAGTCTGCAGAATTCTGAATCTGGATATGCTTTCAGACATTTTTGAGTATATTGATGAGAAGCAGGCAGCAGAGTATCTGGATGAGATGGATGTGCGTAAGGCAGCGTGTATTCTTTCAGGAATGGAGACAGATGCCGTTGTAGATGTTCTCCGTATGACACCGAAGGAGAAAAAAGTACTTTTGATCGAGCTGATGGATGATGAGGCGAGAAAAGATATGGCAATCATTGCTTCATTTGACGAGGAAGAAATCGGAAGTAAGATGACAACTAACTGCATCATGATCCGTGAGAATCTGACTGTAAAGCAGGCAATGAGCAGCTTAATCAGTCAGGCAGCAAAGAACGATAACATTTCTACTATATTTATGGTGACAGAAGATTCCACATTTTACGGAGCATTAGATTTGAAAGATTTGATTATTGCAAGACAGGATGCATGTCTGGAAGATCTGATTGTGACATCATACCCATATGTATATGGAAATGAACTGATAGATGATTGTATTGAAAAGCTGAAAGATTATTCCGAGAATTCCATTCCGGTACTGGATAATGATAACAAATTGCTTGGAGTTATCACATCACAGAGCATCGTAGAATTGGTCGATGACGAGATGGGAGAGGACTACGCGATGTTTGCCGGTCTGACAGCGGAGGAAGATTTGAAAGAGCCTCTGCGTGAGAGCCTGAAAAAGAGACTTCCGTGGCTGCTGGTATTGTTAGGACTTGGCATGGTCGTTTCATCAGTAGTTGGTGTATTTGAGACAGTTGTAAGTCAGCTTACGATTATTATGTGTTTCCAGTCACTGATCTTGGATATGGCAGGAAATGTGGGAACACAGTCACTGGCCGTAACAATCCGTGTTCTGATGGACGAGTCCCTGACCGGAAAACAGAAGGCGGAATTAGTATGGAAGGAAATGACAATCGGATTTTCGAACGGCCTGATTCTGGGAACATTGTCATTTATTGTAATCGGACTTTATATTGCACTCTTTAAAGGAAAGACTTTTATGTTCGCTTATGCAGTTTCAGGCTGCATCGGAATAGCACTTGTAGTTGCGATGGTCATTTCCGGAGCAATCGGAACATGCATTCCACTGTTCTTTAAGAAAATTAATGTTGATCCGGCTGTAGCATCCGGACCATTGATCACGACCATCAACGACCTGGTAGCAGTTGTGACTTACTATGGACTGAGCTGGATTTTCCTTATTGAGATGCTGCATCTTGCGGGGTAAGGAAATATAATTGAACCCGCTGGATACCAATTTTTTACTATGTAGATTTTAGAACATTTTACTGCATCGCCTATTGACATAAAAATCCAAAAACTCGCAGAGCTCAAACAGTTGGATTTTTATGTCGCTAGACTTGTAAAATATCCTAAAATTCTACAATTAGTACAAAATTGGTATCCGGCGGGTTTTATATTTTCTTACTTCGCAAGGTGGTGGTAAGAGAGAGTAATTTAACTAAAAAGGAGATATTTATGATAAAAGCAGTTATTTTTGATATGTACGAGACCTTGATTACACAGTATGGAGGACCGGTATATTTCTGGGCGCAGATGGCAGCGGACGCGGGGATAGATCCAGTGCTGTTTGATGCACTATGGATTCCGAGTGAGAATGACCGGACCATTGGAAAGCAGACATTGGAAGAGACAATTGAGCAGATATTGAGACAGACCGGAAAATACAGCGAGGAGACATTCCAGACTATTATTTCTGGAAGAAAGGCAGCAAAAGCAGACTGTTTTTGTCATCTTCACCCGGAAATTATTCCGATGCTTCAGGCATTAAAAGAAAAAAAGATTAAAATCGGACTGATTAGTAACTGTTATTCTGAGGAAGCGGTATTGATCCGGGAAAGCCAGTTATTTCCATATTTTGAAGAGACATGTCTGTCTTATGAACTGGGAATGAAAAAGCCAGATCCGGAAATATTCCTAAAGTGTATGGAAGGGCTTGGCGTGAGAGCCGGAGAATGTTTGTACATCGGAGACGGCGGGAGCCATGAACTGGAGGCTGCAGATATTATGGGAATGACTGCGCTTCAGGCACGGTGGTATATCAAAGAGGTACCAGAGCTGGATATCCGAAAAGAGAAGTTCGAGCAGTTAGAGACACCGATTGCGGTGTTAGAAAAGATATAAAAAATGATTCGTTTATTTTTAGACAAATAATATATCTTAAAAATATACAAAAGTATTGCATGAAAAGCACAGAATTGATACAATAAATGTAAGGTGCTGTCAGCATTGGTGTGTGTCAAATATATGTTGTGTGAAAAGGACGAAGTAGTATGAAGATTAATAATCAATATCAGGAAGCGGAAGCGATTTATCCGGTTACAGGATTATATATTGCTCCGGAAGGAAATGCTATGGAAAAGGAGGAGATGCTTTTATCAGAGCATCGTATGGACGTGTGTATTAATGATGTGCTGACAATGAAATTAGTATGTACACCGAAGGATTTGCCGGGGCTGGTACTGGGACGAATGGTCAGCGAAGGCATGATTCATTCATCAGAGGAAGTGGAATATCTTTATATCTGTGAGCATGGGACCAGGGCGAGAGTACAGCTTGGTTCAGAACATTGTGGATTGGTTAATGATAATCTGAGCGCAGAGGTTATGGATACGCCGACTTGTTGTACGGATAATAAGACCATATATAGTGGATTTGCAGTGGAAAAAGAATTGCAGCATCTGGAGCCGGTAAAGGTGAGTCTGGAACTTATGTATGCATTCGACGAAGCCTTTCATCAGGATATGCCACTGCATGAGGCGACATGGTCAACACACAGTTGCTTTCTTGCATATAAGGGAAAGATTGTGTATTCCTGTGAGGATATCGGACGCCATAATGCACTGGACAAAGCGATTGGCTATGCACTTATGCAGGATTATGATTTTCATGAATGTGCAGTATTTACGACTGGACGGCTCCCGATTGACATGATTACAAAAGTAATCCGGGCAGGAATTCCACTTGTGGCAAGTAAAAAGACTCCGACGGCAGAAGCTGTAAAACTGGCACAGGAATATGGATTGACGATGATTGGAAGAGCGAAGAATCACAAGATGATGCAATATACGCTGTATAAAGAATAAGACCTATAAATGAGCAAATTTGAAAAATTGCACAAAACTACACTGCGAATTTCATAAATGAATCAAAATCATTACTTTCCTTTGCGCATTAAAAAAGATAACGATACTTTTCCAGCTGAATGGTATCACAGATTTCGTGATATCCAGTTTCAAACGAGCAGAATCTACCAGTACCTACTGCACACATGAAATGTGCCAGTGACATAAGCAGCCAGTACCTTTTGATTCCCTGTGCAGAGCGTATCTGATAGCCGTCCAGTGCCAGTTTCTCCTTACATTGGCAGAAAAATACTTCAATCGGCCATCGACACACATACCAGGAAAGAATCTCCTGTGTAGATAGGGCTACGTTTGTACTGATGAAAGCACGCAATGCTTTGGGATTACCAAATGCTTTTTCCGGATAACTCAAAAGAACTACCGCATTTTCTATGCCGTTGAGGTTTCCCTCGTACCGGTACACATAATAGTTTCGTTTTTTGACTGTCACAAGGTCAAATTCACGATGTGTAACAGACAATTCGGCGGCCAGTTCACGAAGTTTCTTTTTCATTCCCGATGGATACAGCAAACGGTTTGTTTTCAAAGCACCGATGGTATGGAACCCTCTCTGTGCAAAGGTATTGATTATCTTTTCAGAAACATACCAGCAGTCACAAAGAAAATAGGACATTACCGGTGGAACAGGCAGCTCCTTTGCAATGCTTTGTACAATGTCAATCTTGGAAATTGACTTATTGTACATTACAAAAGCATAGTTCAGAACAATGCCATTGCAGGAAAGCATAACAGCAACTGCCTGATGCCCGTAATCCTGTTTTCCCTTTAAATGGGATTGGTGAAAATACGCATCTTCAATCGGATGTAAAGCCCGTGACGAAGGCTTTGTCTTTGAAGCAATCGTATCGTCCACAATACAGAAAACAGGCTTTCCGGTGCGTGCTGCTTCTGAATAAATAATCTCAATGACAGAGCATTTTAACGTATCTGAAAATAATGAATCATCCCATTTTCCGGAATTGAGGAAATGGGCAATCGTAGTTCTGTGACAGGAACTGTTTTTAGCAAAGTCCGTGGTTTTTCCATGATATCCTGAAATGAAAATACTGATTAGGATACTCATAAGATGGTTTATTACTCGGTTCGAATAAAATTTGCATAAGTTTAATTTTTTAAACTGGTTGTATATGAATGAGGAATGATGTATAGTATTTGCGAGAGACACCTTCTTTCGTAAATGTTGCAAATGTTTGTTTTGGCACTTTCATTATACAACACTATCGAATTCAAGGTGTCTTTCTTTTATGCAAAATCACGAACTTGCTCATTTATAGATTTATTTATATTCTTTACTCAGGCGTTCTGATATTACATGGAATATTGGAAAAGAAAAGGAACGGCAAGATATTATCCGAAGAGGGAAGCTTTTAATCGATTGGCGTTACCACGCTGTTTTTGGGGAAGATCATCAGCTGAAAGATTTGAATGAACGGGAGATTGCCTTCCTTTACTTACTTGCAGATGCACCAAAACAAGTAGTGAAACATGAAATTATTTTTGAACGATTGTGGAGGGAACCTTATGGAGTAGATTCTGCCAATATGATCTGGTGCTTTGTACGCAGACTGAGAAAAAAACTGGAAAAGTCCAATCCGGAAGCTGCAAAGATGATTCAGAGTATACGGAAGGTAGGTTACTATTTGGATATAGGCTAAAATTAAATGGAATATGGTAAATGTTGGTTGATATATACCTTTTATAAAATGTGAAATAGAGCGTATGAAGAGTCCATGCGATTTTTTGCTTTTAGGAAAAGCTGATTAATAGTTATAAATATATAGATAAAAACTATTAATACAATGATATAGGATTTATCGATTGGACTTATAAAATAGCATATAGTAAAATGACAAATATAACAAATGTCGATAGAAGATTGTCGACAACAGTGATACCAGTAGGAGGAATATTATGAAGAAGAAAGTAATCAGCGTATTACTATGTGCAGCAATGGCAATATCTATGCTTACCGGCTGTGGCGAATCAAAGTCAGACAGTAAAGAGACTGACAAAAGCACAACAGAATCAACAAAAGGAGCAAGTGATACATTTACATTTGCAATCGGTGGAGACACAGGAAACACCTTAAATCCACTTACTGCAGATGACAGATGGGGACTTATGACATGCCACATGATCTATTCACCGATGTATTATATCAATCCGGATGGATCAATTGAATGGATTCTTGCAGAAAGCATGGAACCATCAGATGACGGACTCGTTTATACAATGAAATTAAAAGAAGGTTTGAAATGGAGCGATGGGGAGCCTTTAACAGCAGATGATATTGTATTTACATTCAATTCTATTAACGATATGAAAGAAAACCTTTATGTTGGAGGAGAACCAATCAAGGTTGAAAAAGTAGATGACACAACAGTAACATTTACTCTGGCAACACAGAGCGCATCTGTTACAGAACTTCTTTCAGCAGAGACATTTATTGTTCCGAAGCACATTTTTGATGGAAAAGGAAGCTTTGATGTGAATATGCTTGAAGATGAAGTTGTAGGATCTGGTCCTTATATGCTTGAAGAATATAAGACAGGTGAACATCTGAAATTTGTGAAGAATCCGAACTATGCAAACGGAGAAGCAAATATTGATACAGTTGTTTATCGTATCATCGAAAATTCTGATACAGCCAGCCTTGCACTTCAGAAACAGGAAGTAGATGCATTGAGCGTAACCGTTGATCAGGTAGATACTTTTGAAGGTGATGACAACTTTACTGTTTCGAAATACAGTGAAGGACGTGTTTCCTATCTTAGATTAAACTACTCTTCACCGAATATGAAAGATAAAGATTACCGCGAAGGAATCTTAAGAGCACTGAACCGCGAAGAAATCATGACCGCAGCATTTACAAGTGATGATTATTACAAATTAGGATATTCATTTCTTCCATACTCAAGTAGCTACTATACAGAAGATGGCGTTGAAAAATGGGATCAGGATGTAGAAAAAGCTAAAAAACTTACAGCAGACGGAGCAAAATCCTTAAAACTTTGTTATGTTGAAGAAAGCACTGAACAGAAAAATCAAGCACTTACAGTTCAGGCAGAATTGAAAGCAATTGGTATTGATGTTGAACTTTGTGGTGTAAATCAGGCAGCTTATATGAGTGCGGCTTATGATCAGGAATCTACGGAGTATGATATGTTCCTCGGAGCTTATGTAATGGGTATCGATCCAGATACATTTGCAGCTCTTGTTGTATCTACAAAGGATGATATGCTGAACTTCCATAACACAGATATTGATGCGAAATTCGATGAAGCAGGAACAACTCTTGACGATACAAAGAGAAAAGAACTGTACAACGAACTTCAGAGTATGGTATCAGGAGAAGCTCTTTTATACCCAATGGGTACAAGCATGAAGACAATGGTAACAACAGCACGTGTCGGAAATCTTGAAGAAGCACAGTTCGTACCGATCTACACATTCGGAGATATGGCTAAATTAACTTTAGAATAGTAGATGATGTGGAGGAGGGGTTAAGTCCCCTCCTTTTTTTGCCATATATCAATTAAAGACTCAGTAAAAAAAATTGGGAGGAAGAGGAATGAAATATATTGTAAAACGTATTTTACAGGCAATTCCGTTATTGCTTATCATTACCTTTATCTGTTTTATGCTGATTAATCTTGCACCGTATGATGCAATTGATGCGATTACGACACCTGATATGTCGCAGCAGGAAGTAGAAGCAAAAAGAGAAGCGTATGGATTAAACGATCCTGTAATTGTTCAGTATGGAAGATGGCTGGGAAATATTTGCCATGGAGAATTTGGTTTTTCCTTAAGATCAAGAACCAGCATTTCTTATGATCTTAAGAACCGAATCCCGGCAACGATCAAGCTGGTACTACCGTCCTATTTGACAGCATTTTTACTGGCGATTGTATTGGGACTGATTGCCGGAAGCCATAAGAATCAATGGCAGGATAAGCTGATTGATGGACTTTGCTCTATCGGAATCGCAACACCGACCTTTTGGTTTGCGATGATCATCATGTTTTTGTTTGGATATAAACTGGAACTTTTTCCGCTTATGGGAATGCATACGATTGGAAAAGAAGATTCTATTCTTGATTTTCTACAACATTTTGTAATGCCGTATGTGGTTCTCACGGTGGGATTTATTCCGGATCTGACACGATATGTGCGTGGATCTACAATTGGTCAGTTAAAAGAAGATTATGTAATTGTGCAGAAATCTTTTGGGGCAAGCAGGGCGGAGATTCTTTTTAAGCATGTCAGCAAGAATGTACTTCTTCCGCTGATTACAAAGCTGGGAATGGCGTTACCAATGCTGGTGACAGGAGCAGTTATTACAGAGACGATTTTTTCATGGCCGGGTATTGGGCCTTACTTTGTAAGTGCAGTTCAGGCAATGGACTACCCGATCGTAATGAGTGTCCTTGTGCTTTCAGGAACTCTTGTTATTCTTGGACATCTGCTTTCCGATATTTTATATTGTGTGACAGATCCTCGTATTAAATCAATGAAATAGAGGGGTGCGAAGATGAAGAAGAACAGAAGACTTGAAAATGTAAAATATGAATTTAAGCATAACAAACTGGCTATTTTGGCGGCGGTTTATCTGATCGCAATTATTCTGGTCAGCATTTTTGTTGTGTTTAGCAAGGTTGATCCGGATGCATTGGACGTTGCACATAAATTACAGTCACCGTCCGCAGCGCACTGGTTTGGAACGGACGAACTTGGACGTGATTATTTTATCCGTGTATTATATGGTGGACGGGTATCTCTGGTTGTAGGTGTGCTTGCCATGCTGACTTCGATCGTGATCGGAGTAACAGTCGGAATGGTAGCCGGATATTTCGGTGGGATTGTAGATAATATTTTGATGCGAATTGTTGACGTATTCAGTTCCATTCCATGGATCATCATGGTAACGGTTGTCGGATTGCTGTTTAAGAAAGGGATTGTTTCTATTATTATCGTAATCGGTCTTTTTAGCTGGATGGAGATTGCCAGACTGGTACGTTCGGAAGTGCTTTCTGCAAAAGAGAGAGAGTATGTACAGTATGCGGACTTTATCGGGATTCCATCAGGGAAAGTGATTATGTCGCATGTATTTCCGACGGTATTTCCGACGATTATCACTGCGGCAACTGCACAGATTGCAAGTGCGATCATGGTAGAAAGTTCACTTAGCTTTTTGGGACTTGGTGTAGCAGCGCCGATGTCAAGCTGGGGAAGTCTGCTTCAGAGCTCCCAGCAGTATCTGCAGAAAGCACCGTACATGGCAATTCTGCCTGGAATTTTGATTATTCTGACGGTGTATTCTTTCAATAAATTAGGGGATGTACTTCGTGTGTTTGTAGAACCGAGAATTACAGCAGGTGATAAAGATGAGTAAGAAGAATGTATTAAGTGTAGAAAATATGAATGTTTCTTTTAAAAGTCACGGACAGGAAGTAAAGGCTGTAAGAGGAGTCAGCTTCAGTGTTGACCAGGGAGAAATTGTAGGTCTTGTCGGAGAATCCGGAAGTGGAAAATCGGTAACGATGAAAGCGGTTATGGGGATTTTGCCGGACAATGCAGAAAGAACAGCCCAGTCCCTTCTTTTAAATGGAAGAGAAATCAAGGATCTGTCGGATGAAGAGTGCAGAAAAGTTCGTGGAAAAGAGATGACGATGATTTTTCAGGATCCTATGACAGCGTTAAATCCGCTGAAAAAAATCGGAAGTCAGATAGAAGAGGTGATTATCCGACAGAAGAAATACTCGAAAAATGAGGCAAAAGAAAAAGCATTGGAAATGCTGAAAAAAGTTGGTATTCCGAATCCGGAAGTAAGACTTGGACAGTATCCGCACGAATTCTCCGGTGGTATGAGACAGAGAGTTCTGATCGCAATGGCACTTGCCTGTGAACCGGAGCTTCTGATCGCGGATGAGCCGACAACGGCACTGGATGTAACAATTCAGGCGCAGATTCTGGATCTTTTACATGAGCTGAAGGATGAATTTCATACTTCGATTATGCTTATCACACATGATATGGGTGTAGTAGCTACGGTCTGTAGTAAAGTAATCATTATGTATGGTGGACTTGTGATGGAAAGCGGTACGGTTGAAGAAGTATTCTATGAACCAAAGCATCCATATACAAAGGCACTTTTGAAAGCAATTCCTTCTCTGGACCTGAAAGAAGGCGAGAGATTGCAGTCCATACCGGGACTTCCACCTTCACTTATCGATTCGCCGAAAGGATGTCCGTTTGCCGAACGTTGCGAATATGCGACAGATCGTTGCCGAAATGAAAAACCGGAATATACCGAATTTACAGAAACACACAGAGCAATGTGCTTTTTAAATGAGTAGAGGGGAGAAACAGATGAGTAAAGAAATATTGATATCTGCAACAGATTTAAAAAAATACTTCCCGGTTCATAAGTTCATGGGTGGTAAGCAATATGTAAAAGCGGTAGATGGCGTAAGCCTTGAAATTCATAAAGGCGAAACGTTTGGTCTGGTCGGAGAATCCGGCTGTGGAAAGTCTACATTAGAACGTACACTGATCCGTATGTATGACATAACCGATGGAAAGGTTACTTATAAAGGAAAAGATATTACAAATGAAAAAGCGAAAAATCTGCAGTGGATGAAGGATGAAGTACAGATTATTTTCCAGGATCCGTATTCTGCATTAAATCCATTCTGGAATGTTCGCGAAATTATCAATGAGCCGCTTAAGAAAGCCGGAATGGGAGAAAAAGAAGCGGAAGAAAGAATTGAATATCTTCTCAATAAGGTTGGGATGTCAAAAGCAGATATGGATAAATTCCCATATGAATTTTCGGGCGGACAAAGGCAGCGAATCGGAATTGCGAGAGCGCTTTCTGTGAATCCGGAATTTATTGTATGTGACGAACCGATTGCGGCACTGGATGTATCTATTCAGGCGCAGGTAGTAAATATGTTGGAAGATCTGCAAAATGAATTTGGTCTGACCTATCTTTTTGCGGCACATGATCTTTCTATGGTGCGTTATATCAGTACCAGAATCGGAGTCATGTATCTTGGAACATTGGTAGAAGTAGCAGAGAGTAATGAGCTTTATACCAATCCGATGCATCCTTATACAAAAGCTCTGCTGTCTGCGATTCCTATTGTAGATCCTTTAAAAGCAAGAGAACACAAGCGGATTCAGCTCAAGGGAGAACTGCCGAGTCCAATGAATATTCCGGAAGGCTGTCGCTTTGTAACACGTTGTCCATATGCGACTGAAGCATGCAAAAATGGAGTGCCGAAACTTCAGGAGATTTCAAAAGGACATTCCGTCGCCTGTCACAGAGCGAAAGAAATTTTGTAAAATTAATAATAAAGCTATTCCTTCCATTTAAAATGTATAATGTCATATTTCAAACAGAAAAAGTCCTGTCCTATGACGATAGGATAAAATTCGACATGTCTGCGAGCATAGCATGTCTTTCTATGTGCTGTTTGAGCCGTAAGGTGAGTTTACATAGAAAGACATAGATAAGCGGCGCAGCAGACATAGAATTTTACCCGTGTCATAGGACAGGATTTTTTCTGCTTTAATTTTATATAATTTTTCCATTTTACAAAAACAATTCTAACAGGAACACCACCATGCATGCGCATACGGATACTTGCAGCAGGCTTTTCCCAAACCATGCAAGTGCTGTGGCAACGATCAGAGCTGCCCATGCAGACCAGACACTTCCGGTCGCGGACAGGATTGCCGGGAAGGTCATCACTGCCAGTGTGACGTATGGTACATAGTATAGAAATGACCGAATCGTTTTATTTTTAATTTCTTTTCGAATCAAGGTCAGAGGCAGCATACGGATCAGATAAGATACTCCGGCCATGACCAGGATATAGATATAAATATTATGACTCATGACTTGCCTGCCTTTCATTGTTAATTAATACACTAGATTCAGTGCTTTTTGTATCGTCCTCATCCTGATTGATTGGGAACAGGATTGCAGCACCTCCGGCAATGAGAATCGTAAGCAGAATCGTTCTTGTTCCGGTAGAAAGTGTGTGGACGACTGGAAGTTTTGTAAATGCAAAGCTTGCTCCCATGGAAATCAAGACAACTCCCGCAAGAATCTTATTTTTTCTTGCAGGAGGGATAATGATTGCCAGGAACATGCCGTAAAGACCGACACTTAATGCACTGACGATATTAGCCGGTAGAATGGATCCCATCAAAGTTCCAAAAAGTGTTCCGAAAGCCCAGCCGGGAAGTGCTACAGTATATGCACCAAAAGAATAGTATGGATTCAATTTACCCGGTACGGCCACGGAGATTCCAAATAACTCATCAGTGACATCATAACTTAGAAGCAGACGCTGGATCATCGGTGTGTCTGGTGGAAGTTTCTGACTTAATGCACAAGACATCAGAAGATAACGGGCATTTGTGATCAATATCAGAATTGCGACCTCCAGATAGCCGCCACCTGCGGCAATCAGCGTAAATCCGGCAAATTCACCAGCTGATGCATTATTAGTAAAACTTACGAGAAATGCCTGAAAGGGTGTGAACCCGGCATTTTTCGCAGCAATACCAAGGGTAAATGAAACTGCAAGATAGCCAAGGGCAATGGGAATTGCGTCCCGCATACCCTTGGCAAACCAAGACTTATTAGTACCTCTCATTTGTGACCTCTTTTCCTATCTCATAAATTCATTGATTACGTGTAACACACCGTCTTCATCGTTGGATTTTGTGATGTAATCTGCAGATTCTTTCACCAGTGGCTGAGCATTTGCCATGGCAACTCCAAGTCCGGCAGTCTCAATCATAGTCAGATCATTGTATCCGTCCCCGCAGCAGATCATGGCATCGGTAGAAAGTCCGATACTGGTGAGCAGCTTTGTAAGGGAGTGAGCTTTGTCAATACCCTGGGGCATAATTTCGAGAAAGAACGGATCTGAGCAGTAAATAGACAGATAAGAGTGAAATTGTTTTTCAGCTTCAGCTTTTACTTCCTGAATCAGTTCCGGTTCTCCGGTAATCAGAAATTTATTGTTATTATTTTTAGTGACGTAAGAGACGAAATCGTCCACTTTTGTAATCGGCATATGATTGATGAAAGATTCTTTTTCGCTGTATTCATTCGTATCTCCACCTGAAATCAGCTCGGTATCGGTGTAGGCGAGAATGTCAATCCCCGGATATTTTTTCACGATTTCAAGAAGCGGAGCCGCAACATCATTTGGAAGATATTTGCTGTAAATGATCTCACCGGAGCGGCAGTCTGTGATACGACCACCGTTGTAGGAGAGAATATAACTTCCATAGTCTCCAAGGTGAAGTTCCTCTGCCAGAGGAAGGACGCCCTGAGAAGGACGTCCACTGGCTAATACAACTTTTTTTCCGTTTTTCTGAATGTCGATCAGAGCATCTCTGGTCGATGGTGTGATCTCTTTTCTGGAATTGGTCAGTGTCCCATCCAGATCCAGTGCCAGAAGCTGGTAGTTCATAGTTTTATACTCCTAAAATTTTTGTAATTCATCTACGATTTCAGGGAACTGCATACCATGTGAAGCTTTCACAAGGATATTGTCACCTGGTTGAATCAGATGTTTCATCTCTGCAAGAAAGTCTGCTTTTGCAGGGAACCATTTTGCCTCGCAGCCATGTTCAGAAGCACCGGCTACAAGCTCTTTGGAAAGCTCGCCAATTCCGCATACAAGGTCGATGCCTATATTACCTGCATGTGCACCGGTTTCGTAGTGGAGTTCTTTTCCGGTCTCGCCCAGCTCGCCCATGTCGCCAAGAACAGCGACTTTTCGTCCGATTGCCATATTCAGAACATCTAAGGAAGCCTGCATGGAAATTGGATTTGCATTATAGCAGTCATCTAAGATGATGATTTTATCTGTCTGAATGATATTATTTCTTCCGGGGATTGAAGGCAGTCCTTCAATTCCGGCTTTGATTTCTGCTGGTGTAAGTCCAAGTTGATAGCCGACAGCAGTTCCGGCAAGAGCGTTTTGTACCATGTGAGCACCAGGAAGTGGAACGATGCAGTCAAAGCTTTCGCCGGACGGAAGATGAATCGTACAGGAAGAACCGCGAAGTCCAAGTGGTTCTACGTCAGTTGCATAGAACTGGCAGTTCTTTCCAAGACCGAAAAATTCAGGATCTACGCCTTTGACCGGTCCCATATCACGGAGCAGATCATCGTCTCCGTTCAGAAGAATAGAACCACCGGTCTTCATATCCTGGATCATCTGAGATTTTTCCTGAAGAATCCCTTCTCTTGTCTTGAAAAATTCCAAATGTGCGATACCGATATTCGTGATCACACAGATATCCGGGCTTGCTACGCTGGAAAGACGACGCATCTCACCGAAGTGGTTGACACCCATTTCCAGAACAGCGACCTGATGCTTTTCATTCATTTCAAAAATTGTAATTGGAAGCCCCCATTCATTGTTGAAGTTTCCAAGTGTTTTATGTACACAGTATTTCTGAGACAGTACAGAAGCAATCATTTCCTTTGTGCTTGTCTTTCCGACACTTCCTGTGATTCCGACAACCTTAATATCGAAAGAATCACGATAAAGCTTTGCAGTATCAAGAAGTGCCTGGCCAGTAGACTCTACCAGGATATATGGAAAATCTGTCTCGCCAAGATCTTCATGGGAAATCACGCACATTGCGCCTTTTTCAATGGTATCCGGAATGAATTTGTGAGCGTTGACGCGTTCACCGTCAATGGCAATGAACAGATAGTCTTTTTCAACTTTCCGGCTGTCAATTGTAACACCGGCAACTTCTTTGTCCAAAAGATTTTCAGGTCCCCGGTACTCTCCGTGGCAGGCCTTAGTAATATTTCTTAAAGTAAGGTTTTTCATGATGGATTTCCTCTTATCTGTAACGCGCATTCATAGATTCTTCAATGATGCGTTCGCATAACTCGTTGTACTCGATGCCTGCGGCTTTTGCAGCCTTCGGAAGCAGACTTGCGGCAGTCATTCCTGGAAGTGCATTCATTTCCAGACTGTAGAATTCGCCGTCTTCGTCATCAATGATAAAGTCAGCACGTGCATACACATCCATACGGAGTGCGGCAAATGCTTCTTCTCCGGCACGCATCATGTGCTGCTGAGTTTCTTCATCAATAGATACCGGTGGACAGATTTCCTGTGCTCCGCCAGCCTGATATTTATTCTCATAGTTGAAGACACCATCTTTCGGAATGATCTCAACTAATGGGAGTGCTTTTCCGGCAATGACAGCGCTGGCAAACTCACGGCCTTTGATGTAAGGCTCAATGACCAGTTCTTCATCTGGGTTCTTTTCAAATGATTCACGAACTGCATTGTTATATTCTTCTTCTGTATGACAGATGTAAACTCCGATACTGGAACCATTTTCACATGGCTTTACGACCAGTGGGAGATAATATCCAAGTTCGGATAAAGGAAGATCCTTTGTCTCTTTTGTCAGATGTGTTCCACGAGGAGTCGGTACACCACTCATTTTATAAATCTGTTTTGTTACTAGTTTGTTCATAGACAGGGCACAGCCAAAAGAGTTGCAGCCTGTATATTTGATTCCAAGAAGATCAAAAGCAGCCTGAAGCTTACCATTTTCTCCGACAGAGCCGTGCAGAGCGACAAATGTAATGTCTGCCATACGGCACAGTTCAATGACATTTGGTCCAAACATGCAGTCGGACTGATCCGGGCGAGATTTCTTAAGGGCTTCAAGGTCAGGTTCTTTTGTGCTGATATTTTTTGCAATCTCAAGACCTGCGCCCGGAAGAGTAAATACATCTTCCAGATTCGCAGGCGCATTTTCAAGACCGAAGTACAGGTCAAGAAGATAAGCCTGGTGTCCGTTTTCCAACAGTGTTTTGCAGATGCCGGCACCGGAAGTCAGTGAGACGTCACGCTCCGGACTTAAGCCGCCTGCTAATACTATAATTTTCATAATGAATGCTCTCCTTTTATTCTGGTTTGTGTGCCTGATCGAGTAAGGCTTTCTTTACATCATATAATCTCTGGGATAAATCTACATAAACCCGGTGTGGATAGAAGAGACGTTTTGTCTCGTCCCACAGGGAGTCTTTTTCCTGTTTACAATATTCTGCAATCTCCGTGACAGAAGGGGAAGTGTAAATACATTCTCCGTTTTTGAAGATCGGAACAAGCATTTCACGCATGATATAAGTGCCGCCTGCAAGCTTTGTTTTCTTCCATGTCTCCAGCGGGTCAAAGAGAAGAAGATCCTGACTTTCGTCAAATGTTTCATCAGCGAAGCAGATCAGATCAGCTTTGATCTTGCCGGTCTCTTTTTCATAGACACGATAGATTGTCTTGTTTCCTGGATTGGTGATCTTCTCTGTATTTTCAGAAATCTTGATCTTCGGGATAAATTCTCCGTTTTCATTCTTGATTGCAGACAATTTGTATACACCGCCAAATGACGGGCAGTCTTTGGACGTGATCAGATGAGTACCAACACCCCAGGAGTTGATTGCTGCACCCTGTGCCTTCAGATCATGGAGCAGATATTCGTCAAGATCATTGGAAGCGCAGATGGAAGCGTCCGGGAATCCGGCTTCATCTAACATTTTACGTGCTTTTTTGGAAAGATATGCAAGGTCTCCGCTGTCCAGACGGATTCCGTATTTTTTTAATGGTTTTCCTGCGTCTTTAAATTCCTGGAAGACACGTATGGCATTTGGTACGCCAGATTTTAATGTGTCATAAGTGTCTACCAGAAGTGTACAGTTGTCCGGATATAGCTCTGCGTAATATTTAAATGCAGTGTATTCGTCCGGGAATGTCATGATCCAGCTATGTGCGTGAGTTCCCATAACAGGGACATCAAAAAGCTGACCTGCCAGTACATTTGACGTACCGACACATCCGCCAATCATAGCGGCACGTGCTCCGTAAAGTCCGGCATCCGGTCCCTGTGCACGGCGCAGTCCGAACTCCATGATTCCGTCTCCGTCGGCGGCATAGACAACACGGGAAGTCTTAGTAGCGATGAGAGACTGGTGATTGATCAGATTCAGGATAGTCGTCTCGACAAGCTGAGCTTCCATGATCGGAGCAATGACCTTAAGCAGTGGCTCTTTTGGGAATACTACGCTTCCTTCCGGAATCGCATAGATATCTCCTGTAAAGTGAAAACCACTTAAATACTGAAGAAAATCATCATCAAAAATGTGAAGACTTCGTAAGTAGTCCACATCTTCGTAGGTGAAATGCAGGTTCTTAATGTAGTCAATGACCTGGTCAAGTCCCGCGCAGACGGAATAACCATTGCTGCAGGGATTGTGACGGTAAAACACATCGAATACAACCGTCTCATGTTGCCCTTTTTTATAATAACCCTGCATCATTGTCAGTTCATATAAATCAGTCAGCAGTGTTAAATCTTGTTTGTTCATAGTGAGCTCCTTTCATGACTGAATCGTAAGCTTTGTTTTCATAATTGATGATACCACGGATTGCTTCGTATCGTACATTTCATGATATCTTGTGTATTATATATCATAATGGTACCTTTATACAAGGGTATGATTTTTCTCAATCGTGTCCTTTATGATCTTCTGGCAGTAAACATCGATCTTCTTGCGGTCTTCTTTTTCCATTTCATTCATATATATAGGGGAGCAGTACTCCAAAACAACGTGTGTTTTTCTGATATATGGCAAATGTCCCTCGAAAATATTAATGGTGTTATTCAGTGCAACAGGTGCGATCGGACATCCGCTCTTTTCTGCAATTTTAAAGGAACCGGCATGGAATGGAAGAAGACTTAATTCGTCTCCTTTGTTGCGTGTCCCTTCTGGGAAAATAAAAACAGAAATTCCATTTTTCACCTGATCGATCGCAGTCAGGATGGTTTTAAGACCTTCTCTTATATTGTCGCGATCCAAAAACAGGCAGTATACCCGTTTCATCCAGGTGCGAAGGAACGGGTAATTTAACATTTCCTTTTTGGCAACGAATCCGGTCAGATCCCTGCAGCGGGAATAAGTCAGCAAAATGTCAAAATAACTTCTGTGGTTGCCCACGTAGAGAACCGGTTCATCAGGAACACGGTCTTCTCCGATGACGGTCACTTCGACACCGGAAATTTTCAGGATCACTTTAAATCCCCATTGAACGATACGTAGTGCTGCGAGATCGGATGAGCGTTTATTCACTTTGCCAATAAGCCAGAGAATTCCGAGTACAGGAATCCCGAGCAGAAAATATAACAATAAAAATATTGCAACGAGTATAAATCGTAACATATGTCAAGTTCCTCCAACTAATATCTTCCATATAAAATAGTCATGCCACGAAGTTCATCGGCAAGTTCGCCTTTGAGCGCGGACTGCTGATAACGCCAGCTCCAGTTCCCGGCGCCGATACCTGGTGTGTTCATGCGTCCTTCTGCACCGACGCATAGAACATCCTGAAGAGGAAAGATTGCATATGCAGCAACACTTGCAAGTGCGGTTCCAATAAGATCCAATGGAAAATGTGTATCATTGCTGCAGTGTGTGTAGCGGCGTACTTTGTCACGGCATTCCGGGCGCAGTGTCTGATACCAGCTGCGAGTCGTGTCGTTATCATGAGTTCCGGTGTAACATACGCAGACTGGAGATGTGTAGCGGTGTGGCAGGTAGCTTCCTTCATCCAGAGAGTCAAATGCAAACTGCAGAACCTTCATGCCTGGGAGTCCAAATTCATCTCGCAAAGCTTCCACTTCCGGGGTGATAACGCCCAGATCTTCTGCAATAATTGGAAGGTTTCCCTCAAAAGCATCACGGACTGCGGAAAATAATGCATGGCCCGGAGCTTTTACCCATTCGCCATTCACAGCGGTCGGTTCGCCGTAAGGAATGGACCAGAAAGCTTCAAATCCGCGGAAGTGATCTACACGCAGAATATCCAGGTTGTGAAGCTGTGCACGGATACGGGATATCCACCAGGAAAAATGTTCCGCCTCATGAGCTTCCCAGTTGTACAATGGATTCCCCCATAACTGTCCGGTGGCTGAAAAATAATCCGGCGGTACTCCGGCTACGCGAGTCGGATACCCTTTGGAGTCCAGCTGGAACAGATGCTGGTTCGCCCACACATCGGCGCTGTCCATAGATACAAAAATCGGGATATCACCGATGATGCGGATACCGTGGTCATTTGCATATTTTTTGATTCGTTTCCACTCGTCAAAGAATAAGAATTGAATGAAACGATAGTATTCTATATCTTCGTGCATGGATTTAAAAAGGCCGGCTTTAAATTCCAAAGTCGGACACCGATATTCATCCGGCCAGTGAAGCCAGTCAACGCCATGGTGTAATTTCTTACATGCCATAAACAAAGCATAGTCATCCAGCCAGTAGCGGCTGCTTTCACAAAATTCCTGGAAAGACTGGTCTATGCCTGGAATTTCATGGCGTTTCTGTGGAAAACGGCTGTAGGCAAGGGCCAGAACTTTCTCCTTCCACGGAATGACCTGTCCATAATCTACGTGACTTGGGTCTGCAATCGGGCAATCGGTAAGTTCCCAGCCACCGATCAGTCCAAGACGGATCAAATGTCTTGGATCAATGAGAAGAGGCTGACCTGCAAAAGCAGAAAAACTCTGGTACGGAGAGTCGCCGAAACCTGTGTGGGTCAGTGGCAGTACCTGCCAGAGATGCTGACCTGCCCGTGCCAGAAAATCGATAAAGGCATATGCTTCATCTCCAAGATCCCCAATCCCGTAAGGGGAAGGCAGAGAAGTCGGGTGAAGCAAAATGCCGGATAGGCGTTCGTTATTTATCATATTTTTGTAATCTCCTTTTAAAACCATGTTGAAGTAGTAAACTTAATGCCTGCTTATACAAAGTCAAGCCGAGGCATTCTTGGACATGGCATTTTATTAAGTATACAACAATTTTGGAATTTTTCCTAGACTTGGTGTGTATGATGTTATAAAAGGTTTTTCAAGAAGAAAGAGAGCATCATGAATCGAAAACATTTTTACATAATTGCAGGGGTTTTTATTCTGGCACTGGCTGGGTGCAGTATTAAAAAGGAAGATACAAAAAAGATACAGGATATTGAATTTACAGTAGTAGCACCAGAAGACGTACCAGAGGAACTGAAAGAAGATATCGAAAAGGCGCGGGATACCCCATTTCGTCTGACTTATGCAGATCAGGGGTATCTTTACATGGCGCGAGGGTATGGAGAAAAAGAAAAAACGGGGTACAGTGTAGAGGTCAACGCATGCTACGAAACATCAGATGCTGTCAGGATCCAGACAACACTTCTCGGTCCGGCAAAGGGCGAGAAGACAAAAGAAAAGAAGACATATCCGTATGTGGTGATGAAAACAGAATATAGAGAGAAAGATGTGATATTTGAGTAAAAGTAATGTGCCAGCCATAGTTGGGGTTTTTGATGCAACATTATAATAAAACAAACAATAAGGGGGACATGTGTGTGAATTGTGAAAAAAAGATGCTGAATATTTACCGACAGGGGAAAACTTTTACGGACCAGTTCTATGTAGATGAGGATTATAATGTGCCAGACACGAAAGCTGATATCCGGGAGATTATAGAGAGCGATGCGGTTATGGAGGAAATCGACCTGAAGCTTGTGGAGAATTATATCCGGATCACCGGGCGGCTTGCTTTTCAAGTTTTATATGTTGCAGATAACAGTGACAATACCTTATCTTCTCTGGAAGGGAAAATTCCCTTTGAGGAAATGTATTATGTAGACGAGACTTTGGAAGAAACGTTATTTTTGAAAGCAGCGCAGACAGAGCTGACTGTCAATCTGATCCATTCCCGGAAAATCAATGTGAAAGCGATGGCGGAAGTAACCATGAGTTCGGACAGTCAGGTAAGTGAAGAAGTGACGACCGGGATTGAGAGTGGGGAGCAGATTTATACAAAATACCAGGAGAAGCAGATCCTGACTCTTCACAATGTGAAAAAAGATACATACCGCATCAAAGAGCAGCTGACAATCTCCGGAACAAAAGAAAGTATCGGAAACATTTTGTGGAAAGAAGTACTCAGCCGCCGTCTGGATACAAGGCTGGAGGCAGATACATTAAAACTTCAGGGAGAACTTCTTGTGTTTTGTCTTTATGAATCAGTGGATGGAAAGACAGACTGGATCTGTGAAAATGTTCCGTATGAGGGACAGGTAGAGTGCTTTGGTGCAGAGGAAGGTATGTACCATCAGATTTATCCGATTCTTACAGATGCACTTTTAGAGCCGGCTATGGACGAGGACGGAGAAATGCGTCTTCTTGGCATCGAGGCAACACTTTCTATGCGGTTCTTTTTGTGCACGGAGGAAAAGATACAGATATTAGACGATTTATATTCACTGAAAACATGTTGTGTTCCAGCGTATACGCAGTGCAAGGTGGAAAATGTTCTGATGCAGAATCATTCCAAATGTAAAATCGCAGAGCGGTTGTCACTGCCTGAGATTAAAGATGACATTTTACAGATCTGCTATAGTGATGCGAGAATTCAAGTCGAGCAGATGACGGTTCAAGACACAGGTATTCAGATAGAAGGAGTACTCCATATCCGTTTTATGTATGTCAGACCGGACGATCAGATACCATTTGCCCTGTGGCAGGGGATGATACCATTTTCCTGGCTGTTGGAAAGCAATGAAGTCCAGGAGGATATGACATTGGATATGATGCCGTCTCTGGAACAGCTTGGCATCAGTCTCCTTGGAAATGGAGAGATAGAAGTAAAGGCGGTGCTGGCATTTCGGAGTTTCCTTCGTGGGAAAGTGACATTTCGTAACATAGATTCAGTAGAAGAGAAAGAGATAGATTATAAAGTGTTGGAACAAAGACCGGGAATCATTGGATATATCGTAAAAGAAGGCGATGAACTGTGGAATCTGGCGAAATACTACGGCACGACAAAGGAAGGGATTATGGACATCAATCATATGGAGTCGGAACAGTTGAAATGTGGCGACAAACTATTGATTTTTAAGGAAAATGCCAGTATACTGTAGGTATATTGTATACAAGACGGGGCTGGATACGAGGAGAAAAAGTTATGGATAAGATGGAATTAAAGGCACTTGGAAAGATCAATCTTGGATTGGATGTGCTTGGCCGCAGGGAGAACGGATATCACGATGTCCGTATGGTTATGCAGACAGTATATCTGTATGATCAGATCGTGATAACGAAGACAAAGCAGCCGGGAGTAAAGGCAGAGACGAATCTTTTTTATCTTCCGGTAGATGAGAATAATCTTGCATGCCGGGCAGCAAAGATGCTGATCGATGAGTTTAACATTACCGAAGGAGTGCACATTTCCATGGACAAGAAAATTCCGGTATCAGCAGGTATGGCCGGCGGAAGCGCAGATGCGGCAGCAGTTCTTTTTGGAGTCAATAAGATGTTCGGACTGGGGCTTAGCATGACTGAGCTTGAAGAACGGGGGGTAAAGCTTGGCGCAGATGTACCATACTGTCTGATGCGTGGGACAGTTCTGGCAGAGGGAATCGGTGAGAAGCTGACACCTCTTTTGGCCTGTCCAAAGTGTTTTGTGTTGCTGGCAAAACCACCGATCAGTGTATCGACGAAGATGGTCTATGAAAAACTGGATGCATTGGAAATTACAGAACACCCGGATATCGATGGTATTTTAAACGGACTTGCGAGAAAGAATATCCATAAGGTGGCAGAGTGTATGGGAAATGTACTGGAGCAGGTGACGATTCCTGTCTATCCGGTCATTGAACAGATTAAAAATGTCATGAAAGAAGGCGGAGCCATGAACGCTATGATGAGCGGAAGTGGTCCGACCGTATTTGGCTTATTTGAAGACAGACAGTCAGCGAGACGTGCGGCACAGAAGATAAAGGAACAGAAACTGGCAAAACAGGTATATGTAACGAGTATACACCAGGCAAGGAGGAAGTAGAAAGCATGGAGCAAAATTTGAAAGTCAATGAAAATGAATACCTTCCGCTCAGGGATGTGGTATTCAATACACTCAGACAGGCAATCCTTCGAGGAGAGTTTAAACCGGGTGAAAGATTGATGGAAATCCAGCTTGCAAATAAACTGGGCGTGAGCCGTACCCCGATCCGTGAGGCAATCCGTAAGCTGGAGTTGGAAGGTCTGGTCATTATGATTCCGAGAAAAGGTGCGGAAGTGGCGGACATTACGGAGAAAAGTCTGCGAGATGTGCTGGAAGTCAGAAAAGCACTGGAAGAACTGGCAGTGCAGCTCGCATGTGAGAAAATCACTCAGGAAGAGTTGGAAGAATTGGAACAGGCCGGAGAGAATTTTAAAAAAGTCCTGAAAAGAAGTAAAGACATCACAGAAGTAGCAGAGGCAGATGTGCGATTCCATGATGTGATCTATATGGCAACGGATAATCAGAAACTGATCCATCTGCTGAATAAATTAAGAGAACAGATGTACCGCTACCGTGTAGAATATTTGAAGAACCCAGATGTGCACGAGCAATTGACCCAGGAACACGAAGAGATCGTGTACCATATCAAGAGAAGAGAAAAAGTAGAAGCAACAGCAGTTACATGTCAGCATATTGATAATCAGGTATCTGCGGTGACGGACAAGATTAGAACGAAGAATAATTAGCAGATACCTGTATAATCTACGGATATCTGTCCATACTTTCTGTATAAATTCAATTTAAATGTTTGAGTGATTGCAGGAGGTACATAGATATGCGAAAGTTATGGGATCTGTTGAGAAATAAAATCGGGACAAAGAATCTGATTTGTGGTATACTTGGTATTTGTATAGCAGTTGGATGGATGTGGAGTTTTACTGCATGGCGCGTGGCTTTGGTGGATAAGAAAATCTGCGAGACGCAGCGGGGGATTGCAGATGAAGTCTTTCGTTTTCATGTGCTGGCCAACAGTGACAGTGAAAAAGACCAACGGGTGAAGCTAAAAGTCCGGGACGCAGTGATTGCCTATATGACATCTGAGATGCCAGGTACCACAAACCAGATGGATCACGCAGTGACAATGGATCAGGCGGAGCAGAGGAATCCAGGCATTCATAAAAATTCTGCACAGGCAACGAAGAAATGGGCAGAGTCTCACTTAAATGATCTGATCCTGGTGGCTGACGAGGTGCTTGAGCAGGAAGGCATGGATTATCAGGCAGATGCGCACGTGACGAAGTGCTGCTTCCCAGAAAAAAAATACGGAGATATGACATTTCCACAAGGCGAGTATGAGGCGCTGAGGATCACATTGGGTGAGGCGGCCGGACATAACTGGTGGTGTGTGTTATATCCAAATCTCTGTTTTCTGGACAAGACTTGTGCGGTGGTGAGTGATGAAGGGAAAGAAGACCTTAAAGGGGTGCTTACCGATGAGGAATATCAACTGCTTACGGATAATAAAGAACTTAAGATGAAATGGTTTTTTTTCGGAGATTAGGAGAGTATGAGATGACAGAGTTTCTTGTACGACATTTTGTAAAAGATTATGAGAATACGAGTAAGGTGTCTGTGCGTACAGCATATGGAGTGCTGGCAAGCGTGACAGGCATCTTTTGTAATATATTGCTATTTGCGGCAAAATGGCTGATTGGCTATCTGCTTCACAGTATTTCTGTTATGGCAGATGCATTTAACAACCTGTCTGATGCAGGTTCTTCAATCATCAGTCTGATCGGTGTGAAGATGGCAGGAAAACCGGCAGATAAGGAGCACCCGTTCGGACATGGAAGAATTGAATATATTGCGGCGCTGATCGTGGCCTTTCTTGTAATGGAAGTTGGATTCACATTTTTTAAAAGCGCTATTGCGAAGATCAGGGAACCGGAAGAGTTACATTTCCAGGCGGTATCTATGCTCATATTATTTCTGTCAGTGGCAGTGAAGCTGTGGATGGGAGTGTTTAATAAAAATCTTGGAAAACGTATCAATTCCCAGGTCATGATGGCGACTGCAGCAGATTCCATGGGAGATGTGATTACAACGGGGGCGACTATCGCTTCAGTATTATTTTTTTATTTTACAGGAATTAATATTGACGGATATGTAGGACTTGGTGTATCGTTAGTCGTTATGTGGGCCGGTATCGGAATCGCAAAAGATACGCTGGAGCCATTGATCGGGGCACCGGTAGACCCACAGGTCTATAAGCAGATCAGTGACTTTGTGGAGAAATATGACGGGATTCTTGGAAGCCATGATTTGATCGTACATAATTACGGACCAGGAAGGAGCATGGCATCCATTCATGCGGAGGTCCCGAATGATGCGAACATTGAGACATCCCATGAGATTATCGACCGGGTGGAGCGAGAAGCATTAGAACAGCTTGGGGTTATGCTCGTAATACATATGGATCCTGTAGAGACAAAAGACAAGCATGTGCTGGAGGCAAAGGAGAAAGTCGAGAAGGTGCTGCGGGCGATGGATCCTAAGCTTAGTATCCATGACTTTCGAATGGTTCCCGGAACGGATCAGATCAATCTGATTTTTGATCTGGTCGTACCATTTGAATATGATCAGAAAAAACAGGATCATATCCGGTCTGCGATTATGGGAGTTTTACAGATTGTAGATCCAAGATATCAGTGTGTCATTACAGTGGAAAGGAGTTACGTTGCAAGTGCCAAAGAAGGAGTATAAATATATGATTGACGGCCGCGTCCGCTTCAGCGAGATCGACCACACAAGAAAGATTACAGTTCCATCGATCATCAATTATTTTCAAGATTGCAGTACATTTCAGTCAGAAGATATCGGAGTCGGTCTGGACGTACTTTCAAAAAAGAAAAAAGCGTGGATTCTGACTTACTGGCAGATCGTGATCGATCATTATCCGAAAATGAATGATAAGATCCAGGTCAGCACATGGGCTTCAAAGTTCAAGGGAATGCTTGCAGAGCGCAACTTCTGTATGACAGATGAGAATGGAGAAAAGGCTGCGTACGCACAGTCAGTCTGGGTATATATGGATGTGGAAAAGGGGCGTCCGGTAAGACCAGATCAGGAAGAACTGGATGCCTATGGACAGTGTGAACCGCTGGAGATGGACTATGAATCCAGAAAAATTGCACTGCCGGAAGAATGTATGAGTCTGGAGCCGTTTCCGGTGCGCAGATACCATATTGATACGAATGAACATGTAAATAATTGCCAGTATGTACAGATGGCTATGGAAATGTTGGATCAAGAGAGAGTAATCCGTCAGGTGCGGGTGGAATATAAGAAATCAGCAGTGCTGGGGGATATGATTGTTCCCAGGACAGGTGACAGAGATGGCCGGACAGTTGTGGAACTGTGTACGACAGAAGGAGAATTGTATGCAGCAGTAGAATTTGCATGGGTGTAAGGGCATTTACATAAAATGGGCTGATGATAGATGTTTGTAGAGAGAGAAAGGATAAGACAGATGAAGTTAATCGAAGAACTCGGAAAACGAAGAATGCTGACAGTTGTAAAGACAGTTGATTTTGGAATATATCTTGGAACAAGCGAGGAACGTGTACTGCTTCCAAAGAAAGAAGTACCAAAAGAAATTAAGATTGGAGATCCGGTGGAAGTATTTCTTTACAAGGATTCCAGCGACAGATTGATTGCAACAACAGCAGAACCAAAGATCACATTGGGTGAACTGGCTGTTCTGACAGTGAAAGATACCGGAAAGATTGGAGCATTTCTCGACTGGGGACTGCCGAAAGACCTGCTACTTCCATTCAAAGAGCAGACTGCTAAGGTGAAAAAAGGAGATCAGGTGCTGGTTGCACTTTATGTGGACAAGTCCGAGAGATTATGTGCGACTATGAAGGTTTATGAAAAATTAGAGACAGACTCTCCGTATAAGAAAGACGATCATGTAGAAGGAATCGTCTATGAGAGAAGCGATAACTTTGGAGTTTTTGTAGCAGTAGACAATAAGTATTCTGCACTGATCCCGAAGCGTGAAGCGTACGGCGGACATCTTCAGGTTGGGGATAAAGTCCATGCAAGAGTTATAAAGGTACGTGAAGATGGAAAGCTGGACTTAAGTGTGCGTGAGAAAGCATTTATCCAGATGGATGCAGATGCAGAGCTGATCGTAAAACGGATGGAAGAGCACGGGGGAAAACTGCCATTTACAGACAAGGCAGATCCGGAAAAAATTAAAAATGAACTGGGACTGAGCAAAAATGCATTTAAACGTGCAGTAGGACGTCTTTTAAAGGAAAACAAAGTCATTATTACAGAAAAATCTATTGAATTTCTGCACAAATAAGGTATAATGGGGGCGTGATAAATTTTGAAAGGAGCGCGAGCGCATGAAAGTACAGAATATTACAGATATTGAAGGATTTTTTAAAGCAATTGACGGTTGTAAAGGAAAAGTTGAGCTTGTTACTGGTGAGGGAGACAGACTGAATTTAAAATCAAAATTATCCCAGTATGTATCACTCGCGACCATCTTTTCAAATGGGGAGATTCCGGAAATGGAAATCGTCGCACATGAAAAAGAAGACATCGACAGGCTGATTTCCTATATGATTAACGGCTAGGATCAGAAGAGAGAATGAAGTATTGATGAGAATATTAGCGTTGGCGGGCGAAAAAGTCTGTCAGCGCTTTCTTTTCTATCTGTATCAGAGCAGCAAGAATGTGCCGAGGCACATTCTTTATTACATGCGAAGATAAGGAAAATAAGGGAGAAAAATATATGAGCTTTGCACATTTACATGTTCATACAGAGTACAGTCTGCTGGACGGCTCCAATAAAATTAAAGAGTGTGTGGCGCGGGTCAAAGAGCTTGGAATGAACAGCGTGGCAATTACTGATCATGGCTGTATGTTCGGCGTGATCGACTTTTACCGTGCTGCCCGTGCTCAGGGAATCAAGCCGATCCTTGGCTGTGAAGTCTATGTGGCACCAGGATCCAGGTTTGACAAAGAGGCTGTAGGAAGCGGAGATGACAGATATTATCATCTGGTTCTTCTGGCAGAAAATGATGAAGGATACCACAATTTGATGAAAATTGTATCCCGTGGTTACACAGAAGGATATTATTATAAACCACGTGTGGATCTGGAGCTTTTGAGGGAATTTCACGAAGGAATCATTGCGCTTAGCGCGTGCCTGGCAGGTGAGGTTCAGAAAAATATCACAAGAGGCATGTACAGTGAAGGAAGAGCAGCAGCTCTTAGGTATGAGGAAATATTTGGAAAAGGGAATTTTTTCCTGGAGCTGCAGGATCATGGAATTCCGGAGCAGCAGACGGTCAATCAGGCATTGATGCGCATGTCACAGGAGACGGGAATTGAACTGGTAGCAACGAACGATATACATTATACTTATGCAGAAGATGCGCGGGCACACGATATTCTGCTCTGTATCCAGACAGGTAAGAAACTGGCAGACGAGGATCGTATGCGCTATGAGGGCGGACAGTATTATATCAAGTCAGAAGAGGAAATGAAGAAGCTGTTCCCATATGCATTGCAGGCTCTTGAGAACACACAGAAGATTGCAGACCGTTGTGACGTGGAAATCGAATTTGGTGTGACCAAACTTCCAAAATACGATGTTCCGGATGGACTTTCCTCCTGGGAATATTTGAACAAATTGTGTTATGAAGGGCTGGAAAGACGTTACTCGAATCCTTCACAGGATTTGAAAGACAGACTGGACTATGAACTGTCAGTTATTCACAAGATGGGCTATGTCGATTATTTCCTGATTGTGTGGGATTTCATTCACTATGCAAGGTCACAGAAGATTATGGTCGGACCGGGACGTGGTTCCGGTGCCGGAAGTATTGTGGCGTATTGTCTGGAGATTACAAGTATTGACCCGATTAAATACCAGCTTCTGTTCGAACGTTTCCTGAATCCGGAGCGTGTGTCCATGCCCGATATTGACGTGGATTTCTGTTACGAGAGGCGTCAGGAAGTGATCGACTATGTAGGAAGAAAGTACGGCGCAGACCGAGTCGTTCAGATCGTCACATTTGGTACACTGGCTGCCAGAGGTGTGATTCGGGATGTAGGACGTGTGATGGATCTGCCGTATGCATTTGTAGATAATATAGCGAAGCTTATTCCGAAGGAGCTGAATATTACTTTGGATAAGGCACTCAAGACCAGCTCAGAACTTCGCAAGTCCTATGAGGAAGACCCACAGGTAAAAGAACTGATTGACATGTCCATGCGTCTGGAAGGACTTCCAAGACATACTTCCATGCATGCAGCCGGAGTTGTTATCAGCCAGAAGCCGGTAGAAGAATATGTGCCGCTGTCACTTGGATCAGATGGATCTGTAACGACTCAGTTCGTAGCGACCACGCTGGAAGAGCTGGGACTTTTGAAAATGGACTTTCTGGGGCTTCGCACCTTGACGGTGATCCGGGATGCAGAGAAGCTTGCAAGCTACAGTTCCGGAAAAGAGATCAACATTAACAAGATTAATTTTGACGATAAAGCAGTACTGGATTCTATTGGAACGGGAAAGACAGACGGTGTGTTCCAGTTAGAGAGTGCAGGAATGAAGAACTTTATGAAAGAGCTGAAACCGCAGAGCCTGGAAGATATTATCGCCGGAATTTCCCTGTATCGTCCGGGGCCGATGGATTTTATCCCTCAGTATATTAAAGGAAAAGAACATCCGGAGCTGATCACCTATGACTGCCCACAGCTAGAGCCGATCCTGTCGCCAACTTATGGCTGTATCGTCTATCAGGAGCAGGTGATGCAGATTGTGCGTGATCTGGCAGGATATACCCTTGGACGAAGCGACCTTGTGCGCCGCGCTATGTCTAAGAAGAAAGCCGATGTCATGGCAAAGGAACGCCAGAATTTTGTGTACGGAAATCCGGAGGAAGGTGTACCAGGCTGTATTGCAAATGGTATTGACGAGAAGACTGCCAATAAGATTTATGATGAAATGACAGATTTCGCCAAGTATGCGTTTAACAAATCCCATGCGGCAGCATATGCGGTCGTTTCTTATCAGACAGCATGGCTCAAATATTATTATCCAGTAGAGTATATGGCAGCTCTTATGACCTCAGTCATTGATAATCCAGGAAAGGTAGCCGAGTACATTTACAGTTGCCGCCAGATGGGGATCAAGATTCTGCCGCCGGACATTAACCATGGTTACAGCAGCTTTTCTGCAGATAACGGAAGCATCCGATACGGACTGGCAGCGATCAAGAGCATCGGCAGACCAGTCATCAAAGAAATCGTTGCAGAGCGGAAAGCAAACGGAGAGTTTAAGAATCTGAAAGATTTCATTGAGCGGATGTCAGGAAAAGATATCAATAAGAGAACGATTGAGAACTTTATCAAATCCGGTGCATTTGACGAACTTGGAGGAACAAGAAAGCAATTCATGGTCATCTATGTACAGATTCTCGACCAGGTGAACCGGGAGAAGAAAAATTCCATGACAGGTCAGATGTCTCTTTTTGACATTGTAGGAGAAGAACAGAAATCCGAGTTCGATATTCCACTGCCAAATGTAGGTGAATACGAGAAGTCTACGAAACTTGCTTTCGAAAAAGAAGTGCTTGGAATCTACTTAAGCGGACATCCGATGGAAGAGTACGAGGAGCAGTGGAGAAAAGGCATTTCCAAAACGACACAGGATTTCCAGTTTGATGAGGAATTGGGATTTTCAAGAGTCAGTGATGGTGCAACAGAGATCATTGGTGGAATCATTGCGAGCAAGACAATCAAATACACGAAGAATAATAAGACCATGTGTTTCCTGACGATCGAAGATATTATGGGATCAGTAGAAGTCGTTGTATTTCCAAGAGATTATGAGCGCTATCATCAATATCTGGAAGAGGAAAATGTTGTCTTTGTTAAGGGACGGGTGTCAGAAGAGGATGAAGCCCCCAGCAAACTGATCTGTGAGAAAGTCATTCCATTTGGACAGAAGAAACAGGAACTCTGGATCCAGTATCCGGATAAAGAAACATTTCTTCAGGGAGAGAAGATGCTATATGATATGCTTGCATCTTCCGATGGAAATGATGAAGTGATAGTATATTGTAAGGCAGAGCGGGCGGTAAAACGCCTTCCATCTAACCGAAATGTGAATATAGAACCTGGATTACTAAGCAGGCTTATGAATTATTTTGGTGAATCTTGCGTAAAAGTGGTGGAAAAACCATTGAAAAGCTAAGGCAATTCATATACAATGTAGCGTGAAGGGTTAAATAAATAACGAAATAAATATGTTGCTGATCAAAGAGGTGAAAAGCAACTCTACGATGGAGGAGAAGAATCATGGCAGAAAGAATCATTCGTACAATAGGTGTATTGACAAGTGGAGGAGATGCTCCGGGAATGAACGCGGCAATTCGTGCTGTTGTCAGAACTGCACTTGGAAAAGGTGTGAAAGTACGAGGCATCAGAAAAGGTTATAAGGGACTTCTCAATGAGGAAATCATCGATCTGGACGCAGGAGATGTATCAGACATTATTCAGCGTGGAGGTACAATTCTTCAGACGGCCCGTTGTAAAGAGATGATTACAGAAGAAGGTCAGCAGAAAGCAGCAGCTATCTGTAAAAAGTATGGAATTGACGGTCTGGTAGTCATTGGAGGAGACGGATCTTTCCGTGGAGCGCAGAAACTTGCATATCTTGGAGTGAATACGATTGGAGTTCCGGGAACCATCGATCTTGATATTGATTGTACAGAGTATACGATCGGATTTGACACAGCGGTAAATACAGCTATGGAGGCAATTGATAAAGTCCGTGATACATCTACTTCACACAGCAGATGTTCTATTATTGAAGTTATGGGACGTGATGCAGGATACCTGGCTCTGTGGTGCGGTATTGCAAATGGAGCTGAACGTATTCTCCTTCCTGAGGAAGAAGGATATGATATTGATGATATTATCAATGATATAAAAGAGTCTAAAAAAAGAGGTAAGAAGAACTACATTATCATCAATGCAGAAGGTGTTGGTGATTCTGTGAATCTTGCAAAGACAATCGAAGAAAGAACGGGCATGGAGACAAGAGCAACTATCCTCGGACATATGCAGCGTGGTGGGAGCCCGACATGTAAAGACCGTGTATATGCATCTATCATGGGATCCATGGCAGTAGATCTTCTCTTAGAAGGAAAGACAAACCGTATCGTAGGTTACAGACACGGTGAATATGTAGATTTTGATATTGAGGAAGCACTTGGAATGCAGAAAGGAATCCCTGAATATCAGTACGAGATTTCCAAGAAGCTTTCTCTGTAAAGCCGGCAGGAATAGAAGTGATGATGTCCGCCGGACTTCGAGAATGAGGAAAGATAAAGATTTATGACGAAAAATGTATTAGTTACAATATCCGGACTTCATTATGATGACAGTGTGATGATGGTGCAGGAGGAGAATAGTAATGAGGCAAACTCCATAGAGGTGACAACTCCTGCCACCTATTATCTGAAAAATGGGAAACATTACATAGTTTATGATGAGATCGTAGAGGGAATTCCGGGGACGATCAAGAATCGGATCAAAATTGATGAAGGAAAGCTTTTAGATATTACAAAAAGCGGAATTACTAATTCGCATATGGTATTTGAGACCGATAAGATTAATGTGACTCCATATCAGACTCCATACGGAGATTTGCTTCTTGGCACATATACGAAAGGTATGGATATACAGATTGAAGAGGAGCGCATCGAACTTCAGGTCAGATATTCTCTGGATATTAATGGAGACAAGGCCGCAGACTGCGATATCCGCATTTTGATAGAAGCGAATGAATAAGAAGGATAAAAAAATGAGTATAAAAAAGGGGCTGTGAAAAACAGCCTCTTTTTTTGGATTTTATTTTCTATGCTTTATTTTTTATCTTTTTTAAATCTGGCAAAAAATCCTTTTTTCTTCTCTGGTGTCTCCAGTGCACCACGCACGCCCTTAACGCCGGTAATGTAGATACCGCTTACTGTTGCTTTTACTTCTTTTTTAACAGGAATGAGCGGATAAATCTGAGCATCACACATCAGTGTCATAATTCTCGGTCCGACTTTCGCCTTGACAACCGGAACTTTAGAACGGCGGAGATACTTTGGAGTATTGTCGATGACAATCTGTGGAAGACCAGAATCCTTTAACTTCATCTTGCCCTTATCGATGATCAGCATAGATACTGTCTGTGCAACAGCATCTAACTGCTCCTGCTGTTCAGCCTGTTTTTTTTCGGCTTTCTTACCCAGAAAATACAGCACAACACAAGCGATTATCAGTACGACTAAAATTACCAGTAAAACAATCGATAATGTACTCACGAGTAACCCTCCTATATTTATCTAATGTCATTTACACAAATCCCATTGTATCATTCTTTAAGTGGAAGTGCAAGGAAAAACGTCAGTTACTGCGCGTGCAATTATGAAATATATGTGAAAAGTATTTGCAACATTTGGGAAATGTGTTATAACTAGAAGTAGCGTTTTTTCGAGCGTGAAAAGTAATTTTAAATTATAAAACGAAGTTTTAAAGGGGTAAGAAGATGAAGAAGAGATTAGCAGCACTTTTCTGTGCAACACTTGCAGCTTCCATGATTCTTGTGGGATGCCAGGCAAGTAAAGGATTAGAGACAGACAATCTGAAAATCACACAGTATAAAGGCGTAGAAGTAAGCGCAGTAGCTAAACCGGAAAAAGTGACAGATGACGATGTAGAACAGTATATTCAGTCTCAGCTTACAAGCTCTGCAACGACAACAGAAGTGACAGACCGCGCAGCACAGAAGGGAGATACTGTAGATATCGCATTTGCAGGAACCATTGACGGAAAAGCATTTGACGGAGGCTCTTCTGATAGCTATTCACTGGAACTGGGTTCTGGAAAGATGATCGATGGATTTGAAGACAGCATTATCGGACATAATGTGGGAGAGACGTTTGTATGGGACGGAAAATTCCCAGACGATTATAAGTCAACAGATCTTGCAGGAAAAGCATGTCAGTTTACGATTACTGTAAATTCTATCTCAGAGCAGAATGTACCGGAACTGACAGACGAGTGGGTTGAGAATAATTCTAAAAGTTCTAAGACTGTAAAAGAATATAAGAAAGAGATTAAAAAGACACTGGAAGATCAGAAGCAGGAAGACTATGATAGTACTTTGAAATCAGAGGCATGGCAGGCAGTCGTAGATAACACAACTGTTCAGAAGTACTCTAAGAAACAGCAGGAGAAGATTGACGAGATGAAGAATTCTCTGATTGATTCTTACAAGTCTTACGCAGAGAGTCAGGGAACTGATTATGAGACTTACATTACATCTTCTGGCCAGTATACAGTAGAGAGTTTTGAGCAGAAAGTGGAAGAGGCAGCTCAGGAGTCTGAGAAGCAGACTATGATCGCTGAGGCTATTGCAGACAAAGAGAAGATTAAATTAGATGACAAGACATACAAGAAGATGTTAAAAGAGTATGCTAAGACATATGGATTCGAAGATGGTGACGCCATGGAAGAGGCATATTCAAAAGATACTTTAAAAGAGGCAATGCTCACAGATCTGGTAAAAGACTGGCTGGTAGATAACTGTATCCAGAAAACAGATAATTAAGAATAAAATGAATCTATCGGAGATTGAAAATAAATATAACGAAAGAATAAAATACATCAATCAAGGATTAATGTCATTAGACAATTAACAAGAAAGCACTGATTAATCAGATAACATATGATTCATCGGTGCTTTTTTTGTACTTTTAATAGAATAATTGGAAAATTATACTAATATATGTATAAAATTGCACAAGTAGAAGTGTAATATAAGCTTGAGTTATATGCATTATTTAGGTATAATAAAGAAAGCACGCTCATGGAAGGGCGTGTAAACTCAAGAAGAAAGGTGAGAGGGAAATGAACGAAAAGAATGAGTTTAAACCGTATATCCCGGCCGATAGGGTTATGCCGGAGCTTACGGTAACTTCCATTGTAATGGGAATGCTTCTGGCTGTAATTTTTGGTGCAGCAAACGCATATTTAGGACTTCGTGTAGGTATGACTGTATCTGCGTCTATTCCGGCAGCAGTTATCTCTATGGGAGTGATCCGCGTGATCATGAAGCGTAATTCCATTCTGGAAAGCAACATGGTTCAGACAATCGGTTCCGCCGGAGAGTCTCTGGCAGCAGGAGCCATCTTTACAATGCCGGCTCTGTTCCTTTGGGCAGAAGAGGGCCTGTGCGATATGCCAAGTCTTGTAGAGATTACACTGATCGCACTGTGTGGTGGAGTCCTTGGAGTACTCTTCATGGTACCACTTCGTAATGCGCTGATCGTAAAAGAGCATGAGACACTGCTTTACCCAGAGGGAACTGCTTGTGCAGACGTACTTCTGGCAGGAGAAGAAGGAGGAGCCAATGCTTCAACAGTATTCTCCGGTATGGGACTTGCGGCAGCATTTAAATTCGTTGTAGACGGACTGAAAGTACTTCCGTCTGACGTAGCATTTGCATTTAAGTCATTCAAAGGTGAGATTGGTATGGAAGTATATCCGGCACTTCTCGGTGTTGGTTATATCGTAGGGCCACAGATCGCTTCCTACATGTTTGTAGGATCTATAATCGGCTGGATGGTAATCATTCCTCTGATTTGTCTGTTCGGACCAGATACATGGCTTTATCCGGCAGATGTAGGAAAAACAATTGCTGATCTTTATGCAGCTGGCGGAGCAGCAAAAATCTGGAGTACATATGTAAAATATATCGGTGCAGGAGCAATCGCTACAGGAGGAATGATCTCCCTGATCAAATCTCTGCCACTGATCATTACAACATTCCGTGACTCTATTAAGAGCATGAAAGGTGGAAAGAATACAAATACAGCTCGTACAGCTCAGGATCTTCCAATGCAGATGATCCTGTTCGGAATCGTAGCTATGATTCTTATCATCTGGGTAGTGCCTGCAATTCCGGTAACATTACTTGGAGCAGCAATTATCGTAGTATTTGGTTTCTTCTTTGCAACTGTATCCTCCCGTATGGTAGGTCTTGTAGGAAGTTCTAACAACCCGGTTTCCGGTATGGCTATCGCTACACTTCTGATTGCTACAATGTCAATCAAAGCAAGCGGTAAGACAGGAATCGACGGTATGACAGCAGCTATTGCAATCGGATCAGTTATCTGTATCGTAGCAGCTATCGCCGGTGATACATCACAGGATCTGAAGACAGGATACCTGCTTGGTGCAACACCTAAGAAACAGCAGATGGGTGAAATTATCGGAGTTGTTGTATCCGGTCTTGCAATCGGTGGAGTTCTGTATCTTCTGAATGCAGCCTGGGGATACGGTGGAGCAGAAGTACCTGCACCACAGGCAACACTGATGAAGATGATCGTAGAGGGAATCATGGGTGGAAACCTTCCATGGAACCTGGTATTTATCGGAGTATTCTTAGCAATTGCACTTGAAATCTTAAGAGTACCGGTTATGCCATTTGCTATCGGTCTGTATCTTCCAATTTACCTGAATGCATCCATCATGATCGGTGGTGCTGTTCGTATGTTCATGGATCGTCGTAAAAATGTTGACGAGGAGACAAAGACAAAGCAGACAACAGACGGAACACTGTATTGTGCAGGTATGATCGCAGGAGAAGGACTTGTAGGAATCCTGCTTGCAATCTTCGCAGTATTTGGAATTAACGTAAGTATCGGAGAAAGTGTAAACTTTGGTAACATCGGTGGAGTTGTACTGATGGTTATCATGATCTTATGCCTTCTGAAATTCTCTCTTTGGAAAAAGAGTAAAGAGAAATAATGAAAAAGAATAAGAAAAATAAGCAGCAGATCAATTATCTTGACCTGATTCCGGTGAGACCGGAAAAACTCGGCTGGCATATAGACCGTCGGGAACGGGTTGTATTAGAAGTGAAGAATGAAGGCTTTTTCAATCGGATCGCACAGACATATTTCCGCAGACCACAGACGACGAAAGTTCATCTGGATGTGCAGGGAAGTTATCTGTGGCCGTTGATCGACGGGGAGCGGACAGTGATGGAACTGGCCGCCCTTCAGAAAGAACATTTTGGAGAAGCAGCAGAGCCGCTGTATCCAAGAATTGTGAAATATTTTCAGATTTTAGAGAGTTATCATTTTATCAGCTTTAAAAATATGGAAAAATAATTATCTGTACTGCAGATATTCGAGAAACCGCTTTACCGCAAGGGAAGCGGTTTTCTTGCTTCTAAGAGCCAGCCCTACACGGCGGTAAGCCGGAACATCTAATTCCTTTGTAAGAATGCGATAAGGGATTCGTTGCAGAATCAGTTGTGGAAGTACACTGATGCCAAGCCCCTTTTCGACCATGGACATAATTGCGTAATCATCCCATGTCATAATATGTACCTTCGGATTCAAACCACAATTACTAAAGATGTCTGTGGCATCAGAATTAGCTCCTCTGGAAAGAAGGAGAAATGGAGCAGATACCAGTTCTTGAACCGGGAATTTTTTACAGTCTGCCAGTGGATGATGTTCAGGTATAACAGCCATCAGCGGGTCAGCTTCTAAAAAAATAGTTTCCAGTTCAGGATTTATTGTCGGGAGGCGTAAAAATCCACAGTCCACCCGGCCGGAAACAATCCAATTTTCAATTTCGGCGTAATCACCGAGTAGAAGTTCAAAATCAATATTCGGAAAATCTTTCTGAAACTGTTGGATTATATTCGGCAGCCAATGTGTGGCAACACTGGAAAATGTACCAATTCGAATCAGACCAGACTGCAGGCCATGGAGCTCATCCACCTGCATCTGCAGCTTTTTGTATTCGGCACAGACATTCTGTGCGTAAGGAAGAAGTCTCAGTCCATCAGAAGTCAGACGGACACCACCCCTGCCGCGTTCCAGAAGAATTATATTCCATTCCTGTTCCAGATCTCCGATCATTCGGCTGATTCCGGACTGGGAGTAGGAGAGTGCTTCGGCAGCTTTTGTGAAACTGCCATATTCAACAGCCTTAAGAAAGGCCTGGTATTTTTGTATGTTGACGTCCATATGGGCTGCCACTCCAAATATGTTTAAATATACTCAAACACATCGAGAAATTGAAGTCCTCACGAATACTTCTTACTGCTTCATTGTGTATGTTTTGACGATTG
>UMII01080411.1_pt1 | contig 42313 bp, 42 predicted proteins | sample 1965731 | NCBI WGS metagenome assembly UMII01 (sample SAMEA4836118, study PRJEB28245) | human gut metagenome | biome: gut microbiome; material: fecal sample | place: Denmark | collected 2008
CGAAGAAAAAATGAATACGATTACTTTACAGGATATCATAGATGCCTACTATCAGCGGACATCTATAGAAAATAACTTACAGAACACTTAATGCAACTTTGAGATAACAAAAAAGCAACATTTACCTTTTTTTGTAAGAGTAAATGCCACTTTATAAATTACATTTTTCAAAGTGGAAATAAACTTTTCACTTCAGCATCTAAATCAAACCAAATGTTACCTGTGAACAGTAACAACCAAATCCCTGTAAAGCAGGCACTTCCGAGAGGTAAGTTACGTTTATAAGCCCTACTGACAGATACATTCCCCATTTAATTATACACGCTTATAAATTATTGGTTCATCATATCCAAAAGTTCGCTTCCCATTAACTACTTTCATTATCAAGAGGTGAGTGCTAATTAAACAAATTGCATTTCTACGTAATTTGGTTCTAATTGTAAACCTATTTTTGTTATATGGTTGACATTTCATACTTTTATGTGTTAAAGTGATACCCGTAGCAAAAATCAAAGGGCTTTTCCCCCTGCCAGAAGGCAGTGGGGAGAGCCTGTGACAAATGAAAGGAAAATTTATGAGTTCCGAATTTTATGAAGCAGAAACACCGGCTCTTTCCAGAGAGGATGCGATCGCCATCCTGAATACTCCTGACAAAGAACTGGATGCGCTGATCGATCGCGCGAAGAGTTTACGATATCAATATAAGGGAAATCGTGTAAGCATTCATATTCTTACTAATGCCCGCAGCGGAAACTGTTCCCAGGATTGCGCTTACTGCGCACAGTCATGTCGCTCTACCGCAGATATTGATAAATACAAATGGGTAGATGAAGATAAGCTGTATCAGGATAATGACTTTGTAAACGATTATCATTTATCCAGACACTGCATCGGTCTGAGCGGTATGAAATTTACAGATAAAGAAATTGAAGAACTTGCCCGCCGAATCCGTAAGATGAAAGAACATGGAACACATCTCTGCTGCTCCATCGGTTTTCTGACAGAAAAACAGGCCCGAATGCTCAAAGAAGCCGGCCTGGACCGAATAAATCACAATCTGAACAGCAGCCGTTCTTATTATCATAATATCTGCAGTACACATACTTTTGAGCAACGTGTACAGAATATCCACATGCTGCAGGGACTTGGATTCGAAATCTGCAGCGGCGGAATCATTGGCATGGGCGAAAGTAAAGAAGATGTAGTTGACATGCTTCTTGAACTCCGCGAAATCCAGCCGGAAGCACTGCCAATCAACTTCCTCCTGCCGATTAAAGGAACTCCGCTCGGAGATGCCGATATCTCCGTACTGACAACCGAATACTGCATGAAAGTCCTCTGTCTTGCAAGACTTCTCGTACCAAAAGCAGATATCCGCTGTGCCGCCGGAAGAGAAGTATATTTCAAAGGGGAAGAAAAGAAACTGCTCAGTGTAGTCGACTCTATCTTTGCCTCAGGTTATCTGACAGAAGGCGGTCAGGGAATCGAAGATACTCTGAAAACTATCACAGATGCCGGATTTACTTATGAAATTGAATCCGCATAACCGACAAACTTTAGAAGGAGAATTTTTAACATGAACCAGACACAAAGCATTACTGCACCCCGCAGCAAAACCTACGAAATAACCATGACCGCACTGATGGCAGCGGTCACCTGCATTCTTGCTCCATTGTCCATCCCCATCGGACCGGTTCCGATCTCATTCACTAATCTGGCAATCTATTTGTCCCTGTATCTTCTCGGATGGAAAAAAGGAACCATCAGCTATCTGATCTACCTTCTGCTCGGTCTCGTCGGTCTCCCGGTATTCTCCGGATTCACAGGCGGTCCGTCCAAGCTGGCAGGTCCTACAGGCGGATATATCATCGGATTTATCGTAATGGCAGTCATTGCCGGACTGGTAATCGACAACTGCCGTAAACCATGGATCCAGCTTATCGGCATGATCGTCGGAACCATCGTATGTTACCTTTTCGGAACCATATGGTTCTGCCTGGTCGCAAATTACACTTTCAAAGCGGCCCTTGCAGTCTGCGTAATCCCTTTCATACCGGCTGATCTGGTAAAAATGATCCTCGCCATGATCATCGGACCGCTGATAAAGAAGAGAATACGTTAATATTTCCTTATGATCCTGACGGAATCCGCACAATCAGCTTCTTCCCGTCTTTTTGCACCAGAGTCAGTACCGGTATGTGTTTTTTTCGAAGTGAATGCACGATCGGATATGCGGCAAACAGATTTTCTCCCGCAAAAACTGCCTCTGGTTTGTATTTCAGAATTTTCTTCACCTGTTCTTTGATCAGGCATTTCCACTCCTGCTTCTCCAGTGCAGCCTCGCCATATATTCCCTGAATTTCAAGCTCCGGAAGCTCAGGGAACTCGAGATGTACCACTTTTGCAGATGATACTCCCGGTAACTGTACGAGAAGTTCATCCGCTTCTTCTGTTCCGCCTAAGTTTACGATCACCGGTTTTTCCTGAAACTGTTCCATGCTGATATGGCATGCCTGCACAGCATCAGCAAGCTCTCCTGTTGTCATAAGGAAGCCGCCTTTATGACAAAAGCCCGCCGATTTTAATCCGGTCGCTGCTGCCAGTTCTTCGTTTTCAAGTCCAAGCCACTCCACCGGAAAGCTGCATTTATAATTCATGGAATATTCTTTTTTCTGTGGCTGAATACAATAGCCGCCTCTGTTTGATGGAAAGATCACAAATGCAATTTCCGTTTCGGAGAGAAATTTCTGGCACGGCACAAATTCTGGAAGAATCAGAATACGTGCATCATCTCTGTGTTTTTCTCTGTCATGCACTGCCTGTTCATGGTGGGCATAAATTTCTTCTATACGTTTGTCTGCACGTTCGTTTCCTCTGAAACGTTCGAATTTATTTTCCAGAATCATCCCTGCGACACTTACCGCCTGAAAAAATGCTTCGTCATTGCTTCCTTCTGCATCCCATGTCGGGTTGAAATTGCCGATCAATGTGGCAAGCTCGTTCTTTTCACCTGTATTGTCATTGTTATCAAGTGGCTGCACGAAGGATTCGTCGAATTTCTGCGCAAGTTCTTCCCCAAGGATGTCTGCACCAAGCTCCTCCCATAAAAGACCAAATGCCGCGTACGGAATACCGTTTTCACGAATCCTGCTGTCTTTCTGGTGATGATCGTATTGACCTCTTCCGATGTCAAATACGATCCCGTCAAAGTCTTCCGGTACACGATTGCCGCGTGTGATCATAATTTCCGGGTTCAGATATAATAATAATGCCGCCGAAAAAACATCATCTGCATGAAATTTCCCGCTGTGCGTAAATGCAGAGGCGCCCGGGCGGTGGATCTGGTATAATAAATTGTTCATGTATATTCTCCTGTGAGTTGGGTTTTTGTAGTAAAATAAAATATTTTCAGTATAGCACAGAATTGCAATTACTTATTTTTTTCTTTATTTTCGCTGATGTTGATACATTCTTTGAATACATTCAGAACGCTTTCCGCATCAAGCGGCTTTGCAATATGGCGGTTCATGCCGGAAATCCGGCTGTTGATGATATCTTCGGCAAATGCGTTTGCACTCATTGCTATGATTGGAATCGTTCCTGCATCTGGTCTTTGCATGGAGCGGATTTTTCTGGTCGCATCCCATCCGTTCATATTTGGCATCATGATATCCATGTAAATCACATCATAATATCCCGGTTCATTTTCTTCGAATTTTTTTACAGCTTCCAGACCGTCTTCTGCACAATCCACTATGATTCCATGATCTTCCAGCATAAATTTTACAATTTCCATGTTCAGTTCATTGTCCTCTGCAACAAGTGCACGTTTTCCTTCTAAAGATATTCCCTCATGCACTGTTCTTTTTTCAAATGGCGCTGTTATACCGATTCTGAACGGAACTGTCATGATCACGGTCGTTCCGACTCCCTTTCTGCTCTCCAGTTCTATCTTACCGCCAAGATACCCGACAATCTTCTTTGCAATTGAAAGTCCCAGGCCGGAGCCCTCATACTGTGTTCTGCTGGTTTGATTTTCCTGCGAAAACATCTCAAATGCATGCCCGATAAACTCCTCACTCATACCGATTCCGTTATCCGCACAACCGAACTCACACAGCACATGTTCGTTATCCGCTTTCTTTTGCTTACACCATACCTTTACACAGCCTCCCGGATTCGTGAACTTCACTGCATTATCTGAAACCGCGGCAAGTAATCTTTCCAGATACACAGGATTCCCACTCAGGTTCACATATGTTAAATCTGAATTTTCCCAATCTACTATATAAGAAACATTTTTCTTCTCCGCCAGTATCTGCCTTTCAGTATTCGCCTGCTTCAGCACATCTGCAAGATTAAACGAGATTTCCTTATCTGTATACTCCTCTGCTTCCAGCTTATTCATCTCCAGAATATTATTCACAAGAGAAAGCAGGTATTTTGATGATTCCATCATCTTATCTCTGAATTTCTGCTGCATTTCAAGATTATCCGGGTAATGGTTTGCCTGATCGAGCATACCCATAATTCCGTTTAACGGTGTGCGGATGTCATGACTCATATTCGATAAAAATCTGGCTTTCAGAGCAGCATCCTTTTTGGCTTCTGCTACCTGTGAAATCAGCATCTGCTCCTTTTTCTTTGCATCACTGACACTTCTTATCGCACAGAGAACATGTGTCAGCTTTCCGTTTTTATCTCGTTTTTTTTCGATAAAACGGAGTTTGTGCCAGTTTCCGTCTTTCATCCGGTATTCCATCGCAATTGTTTCTTCCTTTTTCATCCGCTCCGGAAGTGTAGAAAGATCCGTAAATTTGAGAAAAGCTTCCTGATATTCCTCTGCAACAACGTCTTTGCAGATTTTTTTGTTGCCCTGAGATACGCATCCGCCTTTCAAAAATTTCATGTGTACCCTGTCTCTGTTGGATACTTCCTCAAACCAGTCCGCTTCAATATCGATTCTTGAAATATACTGATATGTTTTTGCAATGGACGATATAATCTCATTGCTTAGTCTTGTTTCATCCAGTGCTCTCTGAAGTTTCTCCTGAATTGCTTTCTCTTTATAAAGAATACTGTCTATATTCCGGTATCCCAGAAAAATATAAAATTTGCTTTTGTCCACATTCTCTTTTACTGCGTAGGCTTCATAATAACTGTCTTTTCCTTCTTTTGAAACGCTGTGATAATGATATGTAATCTTCTCGTTCTCAAGAAGTCGTTTTTTCATATTTTTGCATAAATGCCAGTCCAGAAATTCTTCTCTCTCCTCTTTCAGTATAAATGCTTCGGCATATTGTTGAGTATATTCATCAAAAGCCGGAATTGACTGCACCTGTTCTGCAATCAATCTGGCATTCGTATTGGATGCTATCCTCAGAATTTCATATTTTCCTGAATTGAGGTCTATATGATACAGAGAAACATATTCCGGCAATAATTTGTTTAAGGCATATTCTTCTTTATGTGAAAACATCATATCTAATCCTTTCAAAGTAACTCTGCCGGAAGAATCCTCTTTCCGTTAAAGTCTTTAGCTGCTCCTGTCTGTCTGATATCTTCCCAGTTGCCGCATAATGTCTGATTTTTTTCAAGTATAGCATTTCTGTATAATATTTTCTACCCAAAAGAGCATTCTTATGTTTGTCTTCTGATCCCCGCTGCAATTACTTTTTCATAATCTATTTCTCAACTTTCCACATGAATTTTTCCTGTGATCATTCCCATCCAGCAAGTATACCTCCAATCATGGAATAAGAAATCACACGTCCAATGTTGTATTGCAGTGAATTACGGAACATTGAGCCATTTTTTTCACTTGACAAAGTCTGTGATAAATTAATTCCACCGCACATGGCTATACAGTGTACGGAAGTGATCAGTCCAATCACAAACAATGCACCATATCCCATCTCACTGTCCGCAAGCTTTCCCGGTGCCAGACGGTTCAGAATTCCCAAATGCTGCAAAAGTAAAAATATGACTGCGATGATTGCAATTTCTAGCTGACGGAAGCTTCTGTGATTCCACTGGTCTGCTGCAGTGTGGATGTAATTCTGTTCTGACAGTTAATACAGGTCATTCCATTAACGTATATTTTCTGATGTTTCATTTTGTTTCCTTTCTGATGAAGTCAAAACAAAAGACTGTCACAATAGTTTATCTACTGTAACAGTCTTGTTTAACATATCTTTATAATAGGTTTATTGTAATAATTCTTTGTTTTACTGTCAATACTTTTGATTCGCTTCACAAAATCTTCATTTTTAGCATATAGGACGTACTCATGCCTTAACCGCCCAGCGCATTTTTGTGGATCTGGCTCTGCCGTTCTGGGCACATTCCTGCGCGGAAGGGCGAATCACATCTTTGGCATAGTCGGAATAGATTCCTGCTTTATAGCCGGCCTTAAGTGCTTTCTTTACAAGCTTGTCTTCTCCTGAATGGAACGTCAGGATTGCCACACGTCCGCCCGGTTTGAGAGCATCCGGCAGTTTTTCCATAAATTCATACAGGACCTCAAACTCGCGGTTTACGTCGATACGCAGCGCCTGGAATACTCTCTGGCAGGTCTTGCGGACGGTATCTTTACGTTCTTTTTCCGGAATAAAAGAAAGTGTCTTCTCGATAATCTCACGCAATTTTGTCGTAGTATCTACACGATTTCCCCTGCGGATCTCGTCCGTAATTGCTTTTGCAATCTCCTCACAATATGGCTCATCGGAATTTTCATAAAGCATTCCGGCAAGTTCATCTCTGCTGATCGTATCAAGTCTCTCTGCCGCGCTGATTCCCTTTTCCTGATTCAGTCGAAGATCAAGCGGTCCGTCTGCGCGGAAAGAAAAACCACGCTTCGGATTGTCAATCTGCATGGACGATACCCCAAGATCTGCAAGAATAAAATCAAATCCACCGGCTTCTTTTGCAATCTCATCGATCGTACAGAAATTCTGAAGTTTAACCGTCAGAATGTCCTCTCCAAAGCCCTGCTCTGCCAGACGCTTACGGGTCTTTGCTGATTCCTCCGGATCCACATCTGTTGCATACATATGGCCTTCACCATGCAGGCATTCCATCATTGCTTTTGTATGTCCGCCATAGCCAAGTGTCGCATCAAATCCTGTCTCGCCCGGCTGGATCTTCAGGAAATCAAGGATTTCCTTTACCATGATGGAAATATGCATTCCTGCCGGAGTGTTGCCCTTACTGATGACATGTTCGATCGTATCCTTATATTTCTCCGGATTCAGCTCTTTATATTTTTCCTCAAATTTGCGCGGATATTTTCCCTTATATCGTACTCTTCGTTTGTGTGGTGTCTGTGTTTCCTGTTCCATTTTGTTCTCCCTGTATTTTTAATTAATTTTCTTCTTTATAAATTCTTCTACTATATCCAGTGCCGCCTCACTCATAAAACCGCCCCATCCATGTCCGGCATTCCTGAGCTTGACAAACTCCACTTCCTTATCCATCCGTTTTAAAGCCTCATATAAAATACAGGACTGATTAAACGGAACCAGCGGGTCACTGCCACCATGCATAATAAGAACAGGCGGTGTTTTTCGATTGCGGTGCAGATGCACCACAGGATTTGCCGGATAAGCATCCTCCGGATGATCATGAAGTGTTTTTCCGCCAATCAGTACTCCTGACGGACTTTTGGCTGAATCATGATCGATTGCAGACGGATACTGTGATGCTGCCATAAGATCTGTCGGCCCAAACCAGTCTATGATGCAGTCCACTTCTGTTGTTGTCTGTGGATATTTTTCCGGAAGATACTCCGCATCTCCGGTAATTCCAGCCATCAGCGCTGTATGTGCCCCGCTTGAATCGCCCCAGAGTACCACTTTGCTCACATTGATGCCATAATGTGCTCCATTCATCCTCAAAAAACGAATTGCAGCTTTGGTGTCTATCACCTGAGCGGGAAATGGTGCCAGCTCGCTTTCTCTGTGCTCCACAATTGCCACGGCATATCCTCTTTCGCACATCCTGACCAGTGTCGGAAGACTCTGAAACAATTTCTGCTTATGCCAGGAAGATCCCTGTACATATACGATCAGCGGCCATTTTAGATCTTTTCCATAAACGAGCGGTGCCATGATCTGAAGATGCAGCTTCCTGCCACTGTGCTCTGCGTATTCAACATCCGGATAAAGTTCGGTACAATATCCGAATGTGTCCTTTACGTCGATTTCTTTCACTCCCTCCGGAAGCTCTTCACTTTCCGGAAATCGAATTTTTTCCATCGGAGACAATATTTTTTTCACGTTTTTCCTCCGTAATCTGTTTTATTTGTAAGCTGTTTCATATTTTCATTTTGTATAAAAATCTGTTTTGATCTTAGATTATCATACCATGTCGTCCTGTTCATCTCAACTATAAATCTACGGTCTGTCAATGCCTCCCAAACAACCAAATACAAATTAAACCAACAAATTTTCGTGTCAAAAATGACCACCAAAAAAGCAAGTCCAGAACAAGTCCACGAATTCTCAAGCTACCAATGACTCCAGCAACAGTAAGTACAAACAAAGTCCACAAAATCCGAGTAAAACAGATGATTTAAATAGAAGTAAGTACTCCGAAAGTCAATAAATCCGTCGAAAAAAGATGGTCTAAATAAAAGCAAGTATCCTGGTAGTCAAAAAGTACACCGAAAATAGATGGTCTAAACAAGTACAAATACCAACAAGGTCATTCACATTTGGGTACCGCAAACTGTCCCCTTATTTTTTCTTCAAATTGCCTCTTTATTCATGTACAGTTCTATTGTAAAGTATACACAATCAAAAAACATAAGAAATAGGGAGGTTTTATATTACTTCCCGGGAAAGGAATAATTATCATGGCAAACACAAACGTACAGACAGCAGCAGCTGAGCGTGAGATTACTTCTTCCGTTCAGTTTCTTACCGTGACCGCTATCTTTGTAGCTCTTACTTACATCTTTACAGCATTCATCAACGTCCGTCTTCCGATTGCAGCCAACGGAGGACTTATCCATCTCGGCAATGTTCCGCTGTTTATCGGCGCGATCATCTTCGGCAAAAAGACCGGAGCGATCGCAGGTGGTGTCGGAATGGGACTGTTTGACCTGCTTTCCGGTTGGACTTTATGGGCTCCATTTACTTTTGTAATCGTTGCTCTCATGGGCTTCACCGTAGGCAGATTTACCGAAGACGAAAAACACCAGAACTTCAAGTGGTATGTAATCGCACTCATCGCAGCCTGCGTAATCAAAGTTGCAGGATACTATATCGCGGAAGTCGTAATCTACGGTAATCCACTTGCACCGGTTGCTTCCATTCCGGGAAACCTCGTACAGATTGGTGTTGCAGCAGTCATCACACTTGTTGTGATCGCACCTCTGAACGTTGCTGCTAAAAGAGTCGGTTTACGTAAATTCAAGTAATATCCCGCGAGGTGTTTTGACATGTATATGTCAAAATCCCGAGATATACAAGTCAAAATGCCATCACCAAAGGTGATCTGGAATGCATTTTGGCTCGTAACTGTGAAAGTACTGAACAGTTACACCGGATTAAAAAAATAATAAGAAAAAGGACTTGATCTTATGTATAAAATTATGACACCGGGCCCGACACAGGTTGCCGAAAACGTGCGTCTCGCCCGCAGCAGAGAATGTACCAACCCTGATCTTGACGAAAACTTCGTAGAATTTTATAAGGAAACCTGCGAAGAGATCAGCCGGCTTCTCCACACCGACAACGAAACACTCATCCTCAGCGGAGAGGGAATCCTCGGACTGGAAGCCGCCTGTGCGTCCATGACCGAACCAGGTGACCGCGTCCTCGTTCTGGACAACGGCATCTATGGCAAAGGATTCGCAGATTTTGTTTCCATGTACGGCGGATGTCCGGAGCTCTACTCCAGAGATTACCGTGAAACCCTTGACGTACAGGAACTCGAAAACTTCCTCAAAGAAAATCATGATTACAAATACGCAACCGTTGTCCATGGAGATACACCAAGCGGTATGCTGAACGATGTTTCCGCAATCTGTCCGCTTCTTAAGAAATACGGCATCATGACAGTTGTCGATTCCGTATCTGCTTCTTTCGGCGAACCGATGCGTATCTCTGACTGGCAGATTGACATTATGTGCGGCGGTTCCCAGAAAGTTGTTTCCGCACCTCCGGGACTCACCTTCGTAGTGATCAGTAATGATGCAAAAAAAGCCATGACAGACCGTAAGACACCAATTGCATCTTTCTACGCAAATCTGACGACTTTTGCACATTATTATGAAGAAAAATGGTTCCCGTACACCATGCCGATCAGTGATATCTACGGACTCCGTGCCGCGATCGACAACATTGCAGCCGACCCGGACATCCTGACACGACATGAAAAAATCGCCGAAGCTTCCCGCAAAGCAATCACCGGTGCCGGCCTGAACCTTTATCTTAAGAGTGGTTTTTCCAGCACTGTTACTGTATTTGAGATCCCGGAAGGAACCACCGCCAAAGCAATCCTTGATGGTGTCAGAAATGACTACAACATCATGCTTGCAGGTTCTTTTGATGTACTTGCAGGCAAAGTCATCCGCATCGGACATATGGGAAACAATGCTGATTACTACAATGTTCGTGAAGTCTTTGCAGCTCTGGACGGAACGCTCGCCAAACTTGGTGTTCCACTTAAAGCAAGCATGGAAAAACTCTTCTGCGACAGCATGAAATAAAATTTACACCAATAGAAAAGAGGCTCATTTACTATGAATAACAATCTGAAAAAATTAATTCTCGCAGCTTTGTTTGCTGCACTTTCCTGCGTGGCAACCATGTCCATCCGCATCCCTACTCCGGGAACCGGCGGATACATTCACCCGGGGGACGCTATCGTGATCCTCTCCGGTGTAATTCTCGGACCGGTCTGGGGCTTCCTTGCAGGCGGTATCGGATCTGCACTTTCTGACCTGATCGGTGGATATTTCATTTATGTTCCGATTACTTTCGTGATAAAAGGTCTTGTTGCACTTGCTGCCGGACTTCTTTATCAGAAAATCGGTAAAAACCAGAAGAGCCGCTACATTGCAGTCATTCTTGGCGGTGTTGCAGACATCATCCTCGTTGCAGGCGGATATTTCGTATGTGAATTCTTCATCTACGGAGCAGGCGCAGCTGCCAGCATCCCTGCAAACATCATTCAGGGTACCGGCGGACTTGTTATTTCCTGTATCCTTTACCCGATCCTGATTTCCATTCCAAATGTACGTCAGACCGCAGTTGCTGCAGGTAAATAAATAATTTATCAATAACCTCAAAAGGATTCCCGTTCTATGGTTCATTCACATCTCCATAGATTCGGAAATCCTTTTTTATTCCTCAGATAAAGTACTCTATTACTTCCTCCGGTACGGTCTTCGTCTTTTCGTTGAATATCAGAACCGCCTCACGTTCCTCCACCGGACCAAGAGCGTATATTGTTTCTTTGTTTTCCTGATTAAAGTACTTAAACGGCACTATGCGGTTGTATTCCTTAGGATGTTTATCATCCATCAGAATATCTTTCTGTTCATATGGTTTATCCCAGTAATACGGATCGAAGAGAAGAATATTTTCATTCTGTATTCCAGTCATCAAAACATAATGCTCTTCCTCAAGATACAGACGCACTACCGCCACACCCCCATGATTCAGCGCATGATTGATGCGACTTTCTCCATCTATGTACACGCCTCGTCCTGACAGATATTCACTGCTCACAGACATGATGCCGAGGTCTCCGTATTCGTTCAGCCAATTGCTGAGGAACATCATCGCTGCTCTGGAAGTGCCTCTTTTGCCTGGGATTCCTTCTTTGCTGTGGCAGTCCAGACAATAAAGCATCGTATTTCGGACTGCCTCCGGAGGGATCTCCTCCCGCTCGAACAGATAGGCAAGCGCATTCATCATGGAAGTCGGTCCACAGTCGTATTCAGATAATTGATAATGTAACGGATTTTTCATAATAATCTCTCTCTTCGGTAAGTAAAATTTAATGCAGTCAGTTTATATCTGACTTCTCTCTTTTTTGTATTACTGTTCGGATTTCTTTTTTATTCTTCGCATCAAGCAGTCCTTGCAGGATTTCTTCATCCTTGATCATATCAAGGACCTGCAGCAGTCGGTCAATATGCTTATCTTTTCCGGCCACAGTAAACATGATCACAATTTTCACCGGAATCCTGCAGTCTTCCTCCCCCATTGCATCAAATTCAATTGGCGGATTCAGCACTGCAATTGAAATACCTTCTTTTTTTACATGTTCCGCGTCTGTATGTGGAATTGCCACTCCAATCCCGTTCACATCCAGCCCTGTCGGATAATCCTTTTCTCTTTTCAGAACAGCCTCTGTGAACCCTTCTTCTCCATACCCTTCCTGTATCATGGCATCTCCCATGAGCTGCAGCACCTCTATATTGTCGGATGCCTTTAAATTATGAAAAATCAAATTGTCGTTTAGCTCTTTCCAGATCATTTTTTACCTGCTTTCTGTTGTATTCCTTTTTCATCCCCCTTAACCGGTTACCTGTAATTTTCTATGTAAGATAAGATCTGCTCCGGATCATCCATAAATTCACAGAGTTTCAGATTGGACGGATCCATGAATTTCTCATCAGCCGTATGGCGCAACAGAACTTCCATTCCGTCATAGTAGCCGTTGATATTGTAGAGAACGATCGGGCGATCCAGTCTGTGTAGACTTTTAAGCGTCAGGATCTCAAAAAATTCTTCATAGGTTCCGATTCCGCCTGGTGTAACGATTGTTGCATCAGAGCGCTCCTCGAGAAGTTTTTTGCGCTCACGCATGGTATCTGTAAAAATAAATTCACTGCAGTTCTGATACAGAACACCCGGTTTATCAAAAAATCGTGGTGCAATACCAAGAATATAACCTCCTTCGACATCCACACCTCGCGCCGCTGATCCCATCATTCCTGTCGCGCCGCCGCCGAACACCAGCCCGTGTCCACGCTTCGCCATCATTTTTCCGAGTTCTTCTGTTTTGTCATAATAAATCTGCTCCAGCTGCGCACTGGAAGCGCCATAGATACATATATTCATAATTTACTCCAGTCCTGCAAAGAATAATTCGTAAAAATCATCCTCGCCTTCAAGCATTGGTGAGTTCTCGCCACCGCCATTAGTGCTCCTGCGCATCGTAGCATAAAATTCTTCACCTGCAGTGATCAGATCCATATCGTAGATCTCATATCCCAGTTCTCTGCATTTCCGACAAAATGCGCTGAGAGGCTGTGCATCTTTCCTTGTTTCCAGAAGTTCTGCCCGAAGCTTCTCGTCACGACATGCTTTGCTTTTCAATTCATCCAACATTTCTGTAATTCCCATGGTGTCGCCCTCCCTTATTGTAAACATCTTTGCTGGTAGCCACAAATATGAAGTATTCTGCATCTTATTTCTCTTAAAATGCAGAAATGCAGACACACACCAACGTATATGTCTGCATTTCTTTTCTAATTTTGTGGTGTTGTCTGAATATAAGATACCACATCTTCCTTATATAATTCAAGAAGAGTCTTCTTCTTTGTACTGATTGCAAAGCCGTGGATCTTCAGGCCGTTTTTCTTTACATAATCAATCATATTCTGATAGTCTTCCTGATAATCAGTTGACTGCCCCATCATGGAAAGGATGTCATCATGATCCTGCATATAGGAAAGCATACTGGTAAAATGTGTCTGCATGATATCTGCATCGGTCACTTCTGCCTCATTATAAGAATCTGCATTATCCAGAAGCGACAGATACGGATATTTTTCTTTGTCCCAACTCATGCCTGAACCTGATGCATACGGGCAGAAACCAATGTTTGGCTCACCGCAGTAACCGTCCTCTTCTTCTGTGTGAACTGCACACCAGAGATTTCCCCACTCCAGATCTTTCTTATCAGAAATTTTTTCAAACCAGTCGATAAAATCTTTGTAGTCCATAAGTTCGTTTATGGAAACAAATGCCGTGTACCAGTCATTATCGTTGTATCCGGAAATTTCTTCTTTTGAATACTGAATACTCTCCTGTTTGCGAGCCTCTGTATCCACTTTTGTTTCCTTTCCGTTCTCATCTGTCTCCCATGCTTCCCATGCATTCTCATCTCCCGGAAGGTAAAACATCAGCGCCGGACGGCTCAGAATATTGTTATCATACAAAGTAAGTTTGCCTCGCACCAGTCGGCCGCTGACGGAAGTAAATCGTCCTGTCCATGTGTAAGTCTGCGGGATAACGATATCGTATTCGCCATAGCCTCTGGAAACTGCATTTACCTGATCACGGTAATTTCCCGGCAGATACAATTCCGAATATACGGAAAGATCCAGCGACATTCTGGTCGTCGTCATTCCTTCATACGCTCCTGCTGCTTCGTTTGGATCGTAATAAAATTTTGAGACTGCTTTCGGAAGGATAAAGACTGCGCAGAGCACAAATATCAAAACAACAGCCCCTACGATTGTTCCCATTTTGATAAAAGCCTTGCGGATAGAGTGCCGGATTTCCTTCATGAACTGCTCGTTAAAAGCTTCCTCTTGCTTCTCCGGCTGATTTCTCTGTTGTTCTTCTATGCTGTTATTGTTTTTACTATTTTGTCGTTCTGTCTTCTGAGTTTCGTCATTCAACCCATTGAAACATCCCTGTTCATTCTCCAAATCAGAAAAATCAGGTATCTCTCCCTCTTCATAAAGAAATTCACTGATTGCATCTTGTTTTTCGATTTCCGCTTCTATCTGTTTTTTTGCGCTGTCTTCCAACTTTCCCTGCTTATATAGCCTCAATAACTCGCGATATGTCATTTCACGTCCTCCTCTCTGCCAACTATATTTCTATCTAATTCTACTTACATATTTCATACTATTTTTTACGCTTTTCACTTATCTGCCTATTCTCCTTTTAACTCTTCTAAGTCTTTCTTCAATTCTTTCTTTGCCCGATATGCCAACACACGGACATTCTCCGGAGTAATATGTAAAACTGCGGCAATCTCTTTCTGCGACATTCCGCCGAAATACTGCATCTGAATGATCTCGCGTTTTTTTAAATCCAGGTTCTGAAGTGCCCGGTAAAGCATTCGCCTGCTTTCTTCAGCAAGAATGTTTTCGAGCAGGTCTCCTTTTTCGCAATTTTCCGGCACAACATTTTGTTCCTTACTGAGAATCTCTTTTGACCTCTTTTTCTGCTGATTATAAAACAGATTCCTCGCAACCATATAAAGCCATGCCCGCATATTTGTATGTCCGTCCGGCAACGCCAGAAGCGCTTTCAAAAATGTCTCATGCAACAGATCCTCTGCCTGATGCCGGTTCATGCAAAGGGAATACAAATACAGATATAATTCTTTTTGATATGCGCCATATAACTTCATAAAAAGCTCATTATCCACATCTGTTTTCCCCCTTTCCGAAATTCTGCACCGGCAGCTGCCTTTCTGCCCGCTTTTTCCACCGGCATTTTTACCTCTTTCAACAATATAACATTTGAACAGGAAAAATGTTACAAAAATAAATATCTACCCGCATAGCGGGTAAGCTGACTGTAAAGAACAAAGCGGACAAGTCCGCTTCAAACTCCCTGAATCCCTCAATCTTTGAGGGACTTGTTACGCTTTGCGCGCCAGATGCCGTCTGCTTCAGCAGACATGTTCCTCATGCATCTGGTCGCATCCTCGCGGAGCGTTTTTGTGTAATAGGAACATTACGGAGTAATTTCCTATTACATAAAAAATCAGCACCCATAAAGAGTGCTGACTGATTTATCTGTTCATCCCAAGCTTTGCCATCAACGCATCCTGAAGAACCTGAGAAAAATTCAGGTTTTCACGTATGGCAGCTTCATTAAGCCATTCTGGAATACTGAGTGTTTTCTTTACAGCTCTGGAACGGTTCTTTCGCCGGTATTCTGCTATATCAAATTCAACAATTACAAGTATACCATCTTCCACTGTAATTTCATCTGCAGAAGATGCCTTCGGAAGCGTTTCTCCCTCATTATCTATTGTAGTCAAAGATAAGCCCAGTGCATCTGCTGCCATCTCATATGCTTCCTGCATATCTTCTCCCTGTGTCATACATTCCGGAATATCCGGAAATGTTACCCAGAATCCGCCTTCTTCTGCTCTATGAAAAACTGCCGGATAAAATAAACGTTTGTTCATACGTAAGCCTCCATTCACACAACAAAACTATCTGATTCCCGCCTGTTTAAGAATTGCCTGTTCCAGACCTTTCTTTAAATCTTTTGAATGATATGGAACAATTACAGATTTTCCAGTATGTACATTTTTCATTTTCATATGTGAACCATTTTGACTTATTGTTTCATATCCATTTTCTTTCAGGAGCTTTATCATCTCCCTTGGCGTCATTGGCAATTCATATCCTCCTTTATTTTAACACGTATCATTACGTATTTCAATTTATTTTTCTGTTTTCCCGCTCCCATAATGTTAACAGTAAATATCATATATAACAAACAAATTCGTTCTTCTTTTTCCGACAAAATTTCACTAAACGCTTATTTACAACTTTTTCATTTATACTGTCATTCCATTTAAGAATTGTCTTTTTCGTTACCTTTGTTTATGACTGTTATAGAATTATGATAGTATTTTTTGCCGTTGCACTTAATATCCCTGTCGTTATGTGGGCAAGGAGCCGATAAGCCTCGTCACCGGAATCTACAATCAAATTATATCCGAAAAACTGCCTGAAAACGGTCTTGAATGTATCATCGTTCCACGTAAAGAAAATGACAGAAAAATCGGTTTGGTTGACTTGGTTTTGTGTAACTCTGGATCAAGTCATCCATTTTCGGAGCTTCCATTGACTCCCAGATGACTTTCCTATTTCACAGGCATCCGATTTGAACGATTTTGGGTACTCTCCTCTTACTTACTCCTTGTATAGTCATCCTTTTTTACAAATTCTGTTGACCTCCTGGTAACTTGCTTTTCTCCTAGTCAACCGATGCTACGAATTCCGGTACCTCTCTGGTAACTTGCTTTTCTCCTAGTCAACCGGTGCTACATATTCTGCGGACTTTCACTTAACTTACTCTTCCCCCGGTCATCCAATCCCCTTCCCCGCCCGTAGAACAAAGCGGACAAGTCCGCTTCAAACTCCCTGAATTCCTCAATCTTTGAGGGACTTGCTACGCTTTGCGCGCCAGATGCCGTCTGCTTCAGCAGACATATTCCTCATGCATCTGGTCGCATCCTCGCGGAGCGTTTTTGTGTAATAGGAACATTACGGAGTAATTTCCTATTACATAAAAAAATCCCTCCTGTGAACCAACTCTACAGGAGGGAACTTTTATCATATATTTTGTTGGTGTGAGTTTCTGATCAGGCAGATTACTTTGCTTCTTCTGTCTCTGCTTCCTCAGGTGTCTCTGTTTCCGGTACTGCTCCGTTATGAACTGCAACAACTGTCAGTACTACAGCTTCCGGATCATCTTTAATGTCGATATCTTTGTCTTTTGCAAGGCTCAGATCTTTGACACGGATCGTGTCACCGACCTTCAGACCGGCTACATCGACTTCTACTTTGTCAACCAGTGCTGACGGATAAGCTTTATAATTTACTTCTTCCATGTTTTCCTGAAGAACACCATCTGCTACTTTGTCATGGTTTACAATCACGATTTCAGCAACAGAATGTACTTTTTCATTGCTTACCAGTGCCTGGAAATCAATCTCATCAACTCTGCCTGCCAGTGGGTTAAAATCAACCTCTTTAATCAGTGCATCGTATGTCTGACCATCTACCTCAAGCATAACCTGACTTCCTTTGTGGTCAGTCTTTAACAGTTTGTCAACCTCCGTCTTCAGCATTTTTACCGGGATGGAACCTTCGATCTCACGACCGAATACATTACCTGTAACGTATCCTTCTCTTCTCAGTCTTTTTGCCTTAACGTCCATGCTTCTTTTTTCAGCTTTTAAAGTATTCATTTGTCTTTTCCTCCAAAAATCTGATGCTTAGCAGCCTTCAACTTTGTTTTGTGAAAGGAGGTTTTGTTAAGTTCTGTTTACTTTTTACGGTTAGAAGTATAGCACTGAGTATAGAAACAGATTAACCAAATATTATTTTTTTTTACTTTAAAATTTGTTGATATTTTAAAATTGTATACATTATATAGATTTTTCTGATTTTTCTTATATTCAAACGCTAAAGAATGTAAATCTCAAATCTTACCGGATTCTTTTTTATGATATAATCATTATAGGAATTGATCCGATCCTGCACTTCCTGCGTGTGCCGGCCGAGGTCTGGGATGGCATGAAGTCCTACCTGCTCGTAATCTTTGCAGGAATCATTGCAACATCTTTGTACAATTATTTTTCCTGTCTTTTACGGGCACTTGGAAATTCTACGATTCCTCTGGTATTTCTGGCTGTTTCCGCCATTCTGAACATCGGATTGGATCTTTTATTTATTGCGGTACTCCCATGGGGCATCCGCGGTGTAGCATTTGCAACAGTCATCGCACAGTATGTTTCCGGAATCGGCATCACATTGTATGTACTTCTCAAATGCCGGGATCTGCTGCCGTCAAGATTGACACCTTTGCCTATCTTCCGGTGCAGGATTTCGGTAATGCTTACTCTACTTTTATTGCACAGAACTACGGTGCCGGTAAAAAAGATCGTATCCGCAAAAGAACAAAGGAATCCTTCCTGCTCAGTTTTATTTTCTGTATAATTATTTCCGCTATTGTCTGCATTTTTGCAGCTCCGCTAATGACTATTTTTGTGAGTGCAAAAGAAACTGCCGTCATCACCTGTGGTGTACAGTATCTCCTCTCCAACTATATCGGTGAGATTGGTATCTGGATGGCAATTCCAATCGGATGGGTACTCGCTGATGCCGTCGGACTGATCCACATGAAATTTCATAAAATATGAAGTTTTAAAATACCTTCAACATTACTGCTCCCGATGCTCTTTCCGGCATCGGGAATTCTTGAAAGCCGCTATTTCCGTTGCTTTTCTTCCACTTTTCACACAGCACTCCCCTTTTGATTCAACCGTCAGGGATACCCGTAAATTTCCCCTGCCTGCAATATAGATAAGCCATGTAAGAAACCTGCGAGGCTTTTGAGATTTCGAATGCTCTAATTATCACTGCGTTGCACTGTCTGAGCACCTTCAGGTGCGAGTTTGCAAAAGCAGTGATTAATAAATGAGCAGAGAAATCCAAAAACACAGCACGTTTCATCCATGGCTTATCTATATTAAAAGGCAGGGATATTTTTTCGTCATCCCTGCCCGTTCTCATAAACTACTCTCTTTTATTTACTTTTTCTCTTTTGCTTTTTCATTTGCCAGTATCTCTTCTGCCATCTCCACTTCCGTCTTTTCATCTTTCGGAAGGATGATATTCAGAATAATCGCAAACAGCGCTGCCGGCACGATACCTGAACCACCAAAGATCAGATTAATACTTTCCGGAAGCTGTGCAAGTACGGCTGAATTGGAGCCAAGTCCATAGCCAACACCAAGTGCAACAGACACAATCGTCACATTTCTCGGAGACAGTGGCCATTTTGTGATAAGCTGAATACCACTGATTACGATTGATGAGAACATCATAACCGCTGCGCCACCCAGTACACTCTGCGGCATAATGGAAATCAGTGCTGCAAGCTTCGGAAACAGACCACATGCGATCAGGAAAATACCGCCGATTCCGATTGAATAACGGTTCACGACCTTATTCATGGCAACCAGACCAACGTTCTGGCTGAAAGAAGTATTCGGAAGAACACCAAGCAGTGCTGCAAAAGAAGATCCAAGACCATCACACATAACACCACCGGAAAGCTCTTTGTCAGTAGCCTCACGGCCAAGACCACCTTCTGTAATACCGGAAATATCACCAACTGTTTCAACAGCGGTAACGACAAACATGATACAGATCGGAACAATTGCTTTTGCATCAAATACCCATTTGACCGGCATGATCTTCGGAATTGCAAACCAGGATGCGTCTGCTACCTTACTCCAGTTGACTACCCAGGACTTTGTTGCTTCAACAACAGCACCTGTTTCATCGGTGTATGTAAAAGTAGTCGGCAACACCATTGCCATGATGGATACCAAAATATATCCTACAATGATGCCCAGCAAAATCGATGAAAAACTGGTGAATCCCTTTGTGCCGTGTTTCAGTGCTATGATCACAACCAGAACTACCGTACCTACAAAAAGATTTTCGAGAGAACCATAATCCGGTGCTGTACTTCCACCGCCGAAAGAACCGATTCCGACAGAAATCAGTGAAAGTCCGATAGACAGTACAACTGTACCAGTTACAACTGCAGGGAAAAATTTACGCAGTGGCTTTAAGAAACCTCCAAGTACGGTTTCAAACAGACCACCGATAAAGCTGGCTGCCAAAATTGCTCCATAACCGGCAACTCCGCTTCCCATCGTAACTGCCACGCTTTTGCAGACACCGATAAATCCGGAACTTGTTCCCATAACGATCGGAAGTTTACCACCAACAGGTCCGATCGTGTAGATCTGAATCAATGTAACGATACCTGCTACCAGCATGGCATTCTGCAAAAGCGCTACCTGCAGGGCACTTCCTGATTCGATACCACAGACTCCTGTGATGATCAGAAGTGGGGTCAGGTTTCCGACAAACATTGCCAGAACATGCTGTAATCCAAGCGGAATCGCAAGTTTCAGCGGTGGCTTACCGTCAAGATCATACGGTGTTGCAGTGTTTTTTTCTTTTGTTTCCATTTAGTTTCTCCTTTTCTCCTCTCTCGTTCGAGCCCTGATAAAATCAGCGGACATGTTACCGGCACTTCCACTATACGCGTGCAGCAAAAAAGGAAACAACAACCATCTTCATCTTTGAAGTTCTCTGTCGTTTCCTTTCAAGGTGCGATTTCTCATGTTAGCGCACTAAATAACATCTCGATTATTTAATTATACCAGATTATTTTTATCTGTCAATTTCTTTACTCAATAGTATTCATGATCGATCTGTATCACCGCGAAATACTTGCTTCCCGGCAATTCGTGTATCCGCTCTTTCAGCCAGTTCACGATCTCGTTGTCTGTATAGGAAGTTTTTCTCGGAACCTCCACATCAAAGATCAGATTTGTTCTGGTCGAACCTTTTACCATTCGGAAATCATGCATACTGAAGGATTCATCCAGAAAATGTACCATCTCTTCTACTTTTGCCTTCATCGCAAGAACTTCCTCATCATCTGTCACAATCGGATCCATATGGATCGTTGCGGAACAATGCAGTTTTTCCTGCAGTTCATGTTCAATATGATCGATCTGTTCGTGGATATCCTGAATATTTCCGTTCACATCCACTTCTGCGTGAAGTGAGATCATCACACGTCCCGGACCATAATCATGAACGATCAGATCATGTACACCATGAACCATCGAATGTCCCAGAACGATTTCACGAATTTCATTGATAAATTCCTGCTTCGGCGGCTGTCCGATAAGAAGGTCAATGGTTTCTTTCAGTGTAGAACCACCTGTATAAAGAATAAAGCATCCTACCAGGATTCCGAACCAGCCATCAAGAAGCAGTCCCGTATATTTGCTGATCAGTGTGGCGATCAGAACAAGTGTCGTTGCCACAGTGTCGCTCAAACTGTCAACAGATGTTGCTTTCATTGCTGCACTATCCAGTTTTTTACTCAGTGAACGATTATAAAAAAACATATATACTTTCACAAGAATGGATGCGATCAGAATCACACATACCAGTGCACTGCTCTCAATCGGTTCCGGGGAACGCAGTTTACCAAGTGATGACCAGATGAGTTCGAATCCCATGACAAGTATTGCTACCGATACCAAAAGTCCGGAAATATATTCCATCCTGCCATGTCCGAATGGATGCTCCGGATCAGGCTCCTGTCCGGAAAGCCGAAAACCGATTAACGTAATGATCGAAGAGCCCGCATCCGACAGGTTGTTAAACGCATCTGCCGTAATAGCGATAGAACCACTCACCGTTCCTGCAATCCATTTTCCGAGAAAAAGCAGAATGTTCAGTCCAATTCCGACTGCACCACTTAAAACGCCATATGCCTGCCGGACTTCCGGCGAATTATAATTGCGGCGATCCTTAATAAAAAGGGATGCCAAAAATGTAATCATATAGATTCCCCCTGTCTGTATTCCCTCGATCTTACCACATTTCTGTGAATAAATCCAGATTTCCCGGAATCCATCTGGAAAAAGATTTCAGAAAATGATATAGTTTTATTAATAAGGTTTACATATTACGAGGAGACTTATTTCTATGAAAAATCTCAAAAATATTGCAATGCTGATAGATGCTGATAATACACAGCTTTCCAAACTGGAATCTGTTATACAGGAAATCTCAACAAATGGCCGTATCGTCGTCAAACGTGCTTACGGTAACTGGCGCAAAGGTTCTCTCAAAAACTGGGAAAATGAATTAAAACGTCTTGCAATCAAAGCGGAACAGCAGTTTGACTATGTTGCCGGCAAAAATGCGACAGACATGGCACTCGTTATTGATACGCTTGATCTTCTCCACAGCGGCATTTACGATGCCTTTGTCATTGTCGCAAGTGACAGTGACTACACACCTCTCGCGATCAAACTTCGTGAATCCGGAGTCTTCGTTATGGGAGTCGGTGAAAAAAAGACACCGGAACCTTTCCGCAATGCCTGTGACGAATTTGTCTATCTTGAAAACTTAAGCAAAGATACGGATACGCAGACTGCCGCCGTTCAGAAACCGGCAGAAACTGCAAAACGCAATGCGCAGGAAAGTGCCGAAGAACGCCGCAAAGCAAAAGAGCTCAAAGAGATCCACAAGCTTCTTCGTATCGCCTGGGACAAATACCAGGATGATGACGGTTATGTCAATGTAAGTTCTGCCGGTCAGTATATCAAACGTGCCAGACCGGATTTCGATGCCCGTACCTACGGTTATGTCAAACTTCCGGAACTGATCGAAGCTTTCCCTAAAAGATATTCAATGAAGCGCTACCCCGGCAAGGGCACGGTAACGATCATTGCATATAAGTGTCTCTGATTTCTTTCTCAGATATACAATTTCTTTTCTTTATTTACGTCCAAACAGTCTCTTTACTGCTTTTACTACTTCATTCAGAATGATAACTGTAAAAGCAGTCAGGAGCATCTTTCCCCACATTCCCACCGAAAGCGGAACCGTTTCAAATACAACTGTACCAAGGAAGTTTTTGAAATGCTGGAGCATAAAGTTTAACTGTCCGTTCATCACAAACTGGATCACTTCGATGGCAAAAACAATAGCTGCGGCAGAAGCACCAAGTACTGTGATCTGTTTTCCGAGTTTATCCAGTTTTTCCTGAATCGGTGTCGTCTCCTGACAGACAGCTTCGGCATCTTTATTCACCGGTGAAATAGCGAGTGATGTTGACTGCCAGTGTGATAATAGCGGCAAAAATCAACACTTTTTATTTATTACAGCCTTTCAAAGCAGTTCTTTCTTTATCCAATCAGGTTTGCAAGATCCTCTTCTACTGTCCCGATTCCACTGATTCCGAAGTTATCTACCAGAATCTTTGCTACATTCGGAGAAAGGAATGCCGGCAGTGTCGGTCCGAGATGGATATTTTTGACTCCAAGCGCGAGAAGCGCCAGAAGGACGATGACCGCTTTCTGCTCATACCATGCAATATTGTAGACGATTGGAAGCTCATTGATATCGTTCAGTTCAAAAATTTCTTTCAGTTTCAGTGCAATGACTGCAAGTGAATAGGAATCGTTGCACTGTCCTGCATCCAGAACTCTCGGAATGCCACCGATATCTCCGAGATTCAGCTTATTGTATTTATATTTTGCACATCCTGCAGTAAGAATTACAGTATCTTTCGGCAGTCCTTTTGCAAAATCAGTATAATAATTTCGGGACTTTGCACGTCCGTCGCAGCCTGCCATTACGACAAATTTGCGGATTGCTCCGGATTTTACTGCTTCTACGATCTTATCTGCCAGCGCGAAGACCTGCGCATGTGCAAACCCACCGATGATCTCACCATGTTCGATCTCTTCCGGCGCCTGACACTGCTTCGCCTTAGCAATGATTTCTGAAAAATCTTTTTCTTCTCCGACACCGCCCGGAATATGGGTGCATCCCGGATAAGAAGCTGCACCCGTCGTATACATACGGTCTTTGTAGCTGTCCTTTGGCGGAACGATGCAGTTCGTTGTCATCAGGATCGGACCATGGAAACTCTCAAACTCCTCTTTCTGTTTCCACCATGCATTTCCATAATTTCCGATAAAATTCGGATATTTTTTGAACGCCGGATAGTAATGCGCCGGAAGCATTTCGGAATGAGTGTAGATATCCACACCCGTTCCCTGCGTCTGTTCAAGAAGCATTTCCAAATCATGCAGGTCATGTCCCGAAACAAGGATACCCGAATTTTTGCCGACTCCGATATTGACCTTTGTGATCTCAGGATTTCCGTAAGCTGCTGTATTAGCCTTGTCAAGAAGTTCCATCACACGAACACCGAACTTTCCTGTCTCGAGAGTCAATGCGGTAAGTTCTTCTGCCAAGAGAGCATCATCCGCTGTTGCCGCAAGTGCTTTCTGGAGAAACGCGTCGATTTCCTCATCCGTATGCGCAAGTGCTGCTGCATGTTTCGCATAGGCTGCCAGTCCTTTCAGACCGTAAGTGATCAGTTCTCGAAGACTTCGGATATCTTCATTCTCTGTGGCAAGAATTCCTACGTGCGAAGCTTTATCTTCAAAAGTATCTTCTGTACCGTTCCAGAATGCAGCTTCCGGGACACCATCTCTGTTTTCGACTTTTTTCAGAAGTTCTTCTTTGATCTCCAGCGTTTCTTTGATTCGTGTAATGATAGATTCTTTATCAAAATTTGCATTTGTGATTGTTGTAAACAGATTCACAATAATTTGATGATTGACATTATCATCTATTTCTTTTTCTTCGCTTCGAAGCTGTGTGGTCACTGCTGAAATGCCTTTTGTCACATAGACCAGCAGATCCTGCATAGCTGCAACATCCGGTTTCTTTCCACATACCCCTGATACTGTACATCCGCTGCAGCCTGCAGTTTCCTGACACTGAAAGCAAAACATCTTATTTTCTTTTTTATCCATGGTTAAACCTCCTTATGGTCTCTCTGTATAGTTTCTTTGTGAATCCAATATAATATACATCTCACTATAAAGACGTGGTTATAACCACATACATAAAAACGCAAAAAAGACGGACATAAAAATCCGTCTTCTTTCAATGCATATAATAATTAAATTTTATTTTCAGTCAAAAAATTCAATTCCTATCAGTGTCAGTCCGTGTGCCGGCGCGGTCGGTCCGGATACAGAACGGTCGCAGGCATCGAGGATCTTTTTCACACGTTCCGGCGGATACTGCCCGTTTCCGACCTGAATCAGTGTTCCGGCAATGATGCGAACCATATTGTAAAGAAATCCCTCTCCCTTTACACGAATCGTCACAATGTCACCGTCTCTCCACACATCAATTCCTGTAATGGTACGGACTGTGGATTTTACCTGCGCACCTGTTCCACAGAAACTTGCAAAATCATGTCGTCCGATCAGATAAGAGGTTGCTTCCCGCATCTTATCTACATCAAGTTTATAATGATAAAAATAAGAATACAAACGCTCTGTCGGCACCGGGAATTTACGGTTCAGTATCCGGTATTCATATGTTTTTTCACTGTCGCAGTATCTCGGATGAAAATCCGGTTCCACTTCTTCTGATAACTGAATACGGATATCTTCCGGCAGTCTCTGATTCAGTGCATAGGAAATCTTTTCTCCCGGAATGCGTGTATTCGTATCAAACACAGCTACATTTCCGAGTGCATGGACACCCGCGTCGGTACGGCTTGCACCCATGATCTCAATCTTTTCTCCGAGAAGGTCAGAAAGTGTATCATTAAGCACACCCTGAATCGTGATTCCGTTTGGCTGAATCTGCCATCCACTGTAATTCGTTCCGTCATAGGCAACTACAAGTCCAACTCTTTTCATCTTGTCCTCCATTTATGGTAAAAATGGCTCCCGCCTTTTACAGCAAGAACCATCCTTATTTTATAACCCGGCCACACGAAATCCGATCGCTACTGCAAGATACGCAAACAGGATCAGGTATGCAATATGGTCTCGTTTCTTATATTTCAGCGGTTTCATCTGGGTACGGTGATCGCCCCCGTGATAACATCTCGCTTCCATCGCCATTGCAAGATCATTTGCACGGCGGAAAGCCGAAATAAACAGCGGTACCAGAAGCGGTACCATATTTTTTACTTTCTGGATCAGATTTCCATTTTCAAAATCTGCGCCTCGCGCGATCTGTGCTTTCATGATCTTGTCCGTTTCTTCCAGAAGAATAGGAATAAAACGAAGTGCAATCGACATCATCATTGCGATCTCATGTACCGGAACATGGATCTTATTCAGTGGACGAAGGCTTTTTTCCAGTCCGTCGGTCAGCTGATTCGGGGTAGTCGTCAGTGTCATAAGCGAGGAGCCGATTACCAGATAGATCAGTCGGATTGCCATGCGGACTGCCATTGTAATACCTTCTTTTGTGATCTTGAAAATTCCAAGCGTAACGATCGCCTCACCCGGTGTCAGAAGAATATTAAACACCATCGTGATCAGCAGGATCATAAAGATTGCTTTCAGTCCCTTGAAAATAAACTTCACCGGAACTGTGGAAATCAATATCATTCCTGCCAGAAATACGGTCGCTACCGCATATCCGACTACAGTATGAAATAAAAATACCGATATAATAAAAATCAGTGTACCGGCAAGTTTTGTTCGTGGATCCAGCTTATGGATCGGGGACTTTGCCGGATAATACTGTCCGATTGTAATATCTCTAATCATTCAGAACCCCTCCTTTCAGTAAAGGAGAGTTCATTTTCTTAAGCGCACGCAGGATATCCGCTCTCGCTTCCTCAACAGTTGTATCAGAAGGATCTACCGGAAGTCCTTTTTCTTTCAAAGCATGCATGATATAGGTGATCTGCGGTGCAGCAAGTCCCATCTCTTCCAGCTCTTTGTAATGCGCAAAAACCTTTTTCGGAGTATCGTCAAATGCAATCTTACCGTGATTTACCACTATCAGACGTTCTACATATTTCGCAACGTCTTCCATGCTGTGTGAAACCAGAATGATCGTGATTCCACGGACTTTATGAAGTTCTGCAATCTGATCAAGGATCTCATCCCTTCCCTTCGGATCAAGTCCTGCAGTCGGCTCATCCAGAATCAGGATCTTCGGATTCATTGCAAGAACACCGGCGATCGCCACACGCTTTTTCTGTCCGCCAGACAGATCAAATGGAGATTTGTCAAAATTTTTTTCTTTGAAGCCTACCTGAAGAAGTGCTTTTCTTGCTTCTTCCTCAGCTTCTTCTCTGCTTTTGCCCTGATTCATCGGTCCATAGCAGACATCCGAAAGAACATCACTCTCAAAAAGCTGATGTTCCGGATACTGGAAAACAAGTCCGACTTCACTTCGAAGTGCTCTTCTGTTGTAGTTTTCTGCCCAGACATCCTCACCATTGTATGATACTGTGCCGGAAGTCGGCTTAATCAATGCATTCAGATGCTGGATCAATGTAGATTTCCCGCTTCCTGTATGTCCGATCACACCGATAAACTGTCCATCCGGAATGTTCAGATTAATGTCTTTCAGTGCGTGGATCTCATAAGAAGTTCCCGGGCTGTATGTGTAAGTTACGTTTTTCAGTTCTATTGACATAAGGCATTTACCAACTCTTCCGTAGTAAGGATTCCATCCGGAATGTCTACACCGGACTGTTTCAGTTCATGTGCAAGCAGCGTTACCTGCGGCACATCCAGACGATATTTCTTCAGTGTCTCCACCTGTGAAAAGATCTCCTTCGGAGTTCCCTCCATCACGACATGACCGTCATCCATGACAACCACACGATCGGCATCGATCACTTCTTCCATGTAGTGTGTGATCAGAACGACCGTCACATTTTCCTGACGATTCAGCTGATGAACTGCTTCCAGTACTTCTTTTCGTCCGTTCGGATCCAGCATGGCAGTCGGTTCATCCAGAACGATACACTGCGGACGCATCGCCATGACACCTGCGATCGCCACACGCTGCTTCTGTCCACCTGAAAGCTTATTCGGTGAATGATGACGATATGCAGTCATTCCTGTCTTTGCAAGGCTTTCATCCACACGTTTCCAGATATCTCCTGTAGATATCCCCATATTTTCCGGTCCGAATCCCACATCTTCCTCAACCACGGTACCAATGATCTGGTTATCCGGATTCTGAAATACCATACCTGCTTTTTGCCGTACCTTCCAGAGTTCCGGCTCTTTCGCCGTGTCGATTCCGTCGATCCAGATGGTTCCCTCTGTCGGGAGCAACAACGCATTGATGTGCTTAGCAAACGTAGATTTGCCTGAGCCGTTATGTCCAAGCACTGCAACAAATTCACCCGGTTGTATATCAAGGTCAACGCCGTCAACCGCTCTCTGCGTATCTTCGACATTTCCATCTTCATCATATCTCAAATAGTCAAATGCAAGTTTTGCTGCTTTGATGATTCCCATCTTTTTAGTCCTTTCAGGCTTCCTCGGAAGGTTCGCCACCGGTCAGAGATTCGATCAGTTCCCAGATTTCATCTCTTCCCTGCTTTGTCTCAGCAGAATACGGAATCACAGTTGTTCCTTTTCTTAACTGAAGGCCTTCTCTTATCGCCTTCAGATTCTTCTGAACCTGACTGCGTTTCAGTTTATCCAGTTTCGTTGCAATAATTATCGGCTCATAGCCATTATGAAGGATCCATTCATACATCTGTCTGTCATTTGCAGACGGATCATGACGGATATCGATCAGAAGAAAAACGGCTTTGAGATTACGGGAAGTATGCAGATAATTCTCGATCATCTTTCCCCATTTTTCTTTTTCTGCCGGTGTCACACGGGCATATCCATATCCCGGAAGATCGACCAGATCCAATTCATCATTGATCTTATAAAAATTGATCGTCTGTGTCTTGCCCGGCTGTGCACTGGTACGCGCCAGTGCCTTCCGGTTCATCAGACCATTGATCAGTGAAGATTTGCCGACGTTGGATTTGCCGGCAAAAGCCACTTCCGGCAAACCGGTATCCGGAATCTTACTTGTGATTCCGCATACGATATCTAAAACTGCGCTTTTTATAACCATAAAGTCCTCTTTCGATAACTGTTCAAGTCTCTGCAAGTTACTTCTGTCAATTCGCAAGTGCCTCGTGAAGCACTTCATTCATATTTTCTACAAAGGAGATTTTCAGACCGTCAAGGATCTCATCGTCCATCTCCTGAATATCCGGTTTGTTCTGCTTCGGTACAAGTACCTGCCTGATCTTGGCGTATTTGGCTGCAAGAAGTTTTTCTTTCAGTCCGCCGATCGGAAGTACATGACCACGGAGTGTGATTTCACCGGTCATTGCTACATCTGCGCGCACTTCTCTTCCGATGATCGCAGAAAGCATAGCTGTCGCCATGGTAATACCCGCAGAAGGTCCGTCTTTCGGAACTGCCCCTTCCGGAATATGTACGTGAATATCATTTTCCTGGAAAAATTCCGGCGAAATATCATAATCGGATGCTACAGAACGAATGTAAGAAATACCTGCCTGAGCAGATTCTTTCATAACATCTCCGAGCTGTCCGGTAAGTACAAGTTCTCCCTTGCCCGGCATGACATTGACCTCGATCTGAAGTGTATCACCACCGACCTGTGTCCATGCAAGTCCTCTGGCAATTCCGACTTCGTCTTTCTTATTTGCCATCAGATAACTGTATCTGGCTTTGCCGAGAAAATCTTCAAGGTTTTTGCCTTTGACCGTGATCTTCTTCTGGTTATTTTCCATGATCTCACGAGCCGCCTTACGGCAGATCTGACCGATCTTACGCTCCAGTCCACGCACACCTGCCTCGCGGGTGTAGAGTGTGATAATCTTGCGAAGTGCAGACGGCTGGATCGTCAGTGCTCCTTTCGGAATACCGTTTACTTCCAACTGTTTCGGGATCAGATGCTCTTTCGCAATGTGTTCTTTTTCGTTTTCAGTATAACCTGAGATCTCGATGACTTCCATACGGTCAAGAAGTGGTCTCGGAATACTGTCCATATCATTTGCGGTCGCAATAAATAATACTTCGGAAAGATCCTGAGGAACCTCTACATAATGGTCATTGAAGCGGTTGTTCTGCTCCGGATCGAGCACTTCGAGAAGTGCTGCAGAAGTATCACCTTTATAGTCACTGCTTGTCTTATCAATCTCATCAAGAAGCATCAGCGGATTGCTGACACCTGCCTGTGAAAGTGCTTCCGTGATACGTCCCGGCATAGCACCTACATAAGTCTTTCTGTGTCCGCGGATCTCCGCCTCATCACGGACACCGCCGAGACAGATGCGGACGTATTTTTTATTCAATGCCTCTGCTACAGACTTCGCGATGGAGGTCTTACCTGTTCCCGGAGGGCCTACAAGACAGAGGATCGGGCTCTTGCCGCCACCTGTCAGCTTACGGACAGCAAGGAATTCCATGATGCGTTCCTTGACATCTTTGAGCCCGTAATGTCCTTCTTCGAGAATTTCCCAGGCCTTCTTTAAGTCTGTGGAATCTTCAGACTTTTTGTCCCACGGAAGCGCAAGAAGTGTCTCGATATAAGTGCTCAGTACACTGCTTTCTGCTGCACTGCTGTTCATGCTCTTAAAACGGTCAATTTCTTTGTTCAGTTTGTCTTTAACTTCCTGAGAAGCCTGAAGTTCACCAACTTTTTGGCGGTATTCTTCCGCGGCATCACTGGTACTTTCCTCTCCCAGTTCCTCACGGATGACTTTAAGCTGCTCTCGCAGAATATAATCTCTCTGATTCTTATCCACACGGGATTTAAGCTTGCGCTGCAGATCGTGTCCGACCTGGAACACTTCGATCTCATTTGTGAGGATTGCAGCAAGTACCTCATAGCGATCTTCAAGGCTGACTGCCTCGAGGATTTTCTGTTTGTTCTGATAACTCAGCGGAACATTTACCGAGACCTGTGTGATCAGCTGATCGATATCCTCAATGTTCAGGATTTTTGCTGCCAGATCTTTGCTGATTTTTCCGCTTTCCATGCAATATCTCTGAAAGAGTTCCTGAATACTCCGGAACATTGCTTCATTCAGAGATTTCGTATATTTCGTACTGTCAGGCTCAAAAAGTGCCGTCTCTGCTTTCAGAAACGGCTCCTCCTGATCAAGACTTAGAAGTTCTGCACGTTCAATTCCTTCTACCAGCACTCTGAGCAGATCCTGCGGAAGTTTTACTACCTGCTTGATGTAGGCAACAGTTCCCACCTGATACAGATCTGATAACTTCGGAGATTCCATCTCAGGATCTTTCTGTGTAACCAGAAAAATCTTCTGATCATGAAGCATTGCCGCCTCTATCGCTTTGATTGAACGTTCTCTGCTCACATCAAAGTGAACGATCATTTCCGGAAGGATCGTTGTGCCGCGCAGAGCGATTGCCGGAAGAATGCTGATTGGCTGTTTCATCTATTTTCAATCCCTTCTTTAGGCCGTCTCCGGCTTTCCTGTCTTTCTGGAACGGGAATTTCTTCTTGTGGTATTTTGCTGCATGGCAGGCTGTTCCCCATGAACCACTTCCGGTTCTCCGGTTCCGTCTACTGCATCTTTTGTGATGATGCACTTACATATCGTATTGTCGGAAGGAGTACGGTACATCAGATCCATCAGAGATTTCTCCATGATGGAACGAAGTCCTCTGGCACCGGTCTTACGCTCCAGAGATTTTCTCGCTACTTCTTTGAGGGCATCTTCCTCAAATTCAAGCTCTACTCCATCCAGCTCGAATAATTTGTGATACTGTCTGGTCAGAGAGTTCTTAGGCTCTTTAAGGATACGGATCAGTGCTTCCTCATCCAGTCCATCTAAAGTAACTACGATCGGAACACGACCGATAAACTCCGGAATCAGACCATATTTGATAAAGTCTTCCGGCATAACGTCCTTCAGGACTTCTCCGATGTTTCTTTCTTCCTGTACAGAAACATCTGCACCGAATCCAATGGACTTGGTGTCCTGACGTGCTTCAATCGTCTTTTCGATACCGTCAAATGCACCACCGCAGATAAACAGGATGTTGGTGGTATCAATCTGAATAAACTCCTGATGCGGATGTTTACGTCCACCCTGCGGCGGAACGCTTGCAACTGTACCTTCAAGGATCTTCAGGAGTGCCTGCTGTACACCTTCACCGGATACATCTCTGGTGATGGATGCGTTCTCGGATTTACGTGTGATCTTGTCGATCTCATCGATGTAGATGATACCGTACTGCGCACGTTCGATATCATAATCTGCTGCCTGAATGATCTTCAGAAGAATGTTCTCAACATCTTCGCCAACATAACCTGCTTCGGTAAGTGTGGTTGCATCTGCGATTGCGAAAGGCACATTCAGAAGTCTGGCAAGTGTCTGCGCAAGCAGTGTCTTACCGGATCCTGTCGGTCCAAGCATCAGAATGTTGCTTTTCTGTAACTCCACATCCAGATTTTTGGATGCTGTAATTCTCTTGTAATGATTATATACAGCCACAGACAGAGCTTTCTTAGCTTCGTCCTGTCCAATGACATAATCGTCCAGAATCTTATGGATCTCCTCAGGTTTTAAAAGGTTGATGTCTGAATCATAAACATCCTCCGTATCATACTGAGCCAGTTCCTCTTCCATAATTTCCGAGCAGATACCAATGCATTCGTCACAGATAAAAACACCATCCGGTCCTGCGATCAGCTTACGTACCTGATCCTCAGATTTGTGACAAAAAGAGCATCTGACTTTTCCTTCTCTCATTTTTTCTGCCATAAATAGTTCTCGTTTCCTTTCAGTTTGATATGGCACAAAAGGAACCCCCTGAAAAGAGGTTCCTTCTGTCTGCTTTATTTATGCTCGACAACACCATCGATCAGTCCGTATGCCTTTGCTTCTTCAGCAGTCATATAATTATCGCGGTCTGTGTCTTTTTCCACTACTTCGTAAGGCTGTCCTGTGTTTTCTGCCAGGATCTCATTCAAAGTCCGTTTCGTCTGGGCAATGTGATCAGCCACGATCTGAATCTCGGTTGCCTGACCCTGTGCTCCGCCTGACGGCTGATGAATCATGATCGTTGAGTGTGGCAGGGCATATCTCTTGCCCTTTGTTCCGCCTGCCAGAAGGAAAGCTCCCATGCTGGCTGCCATTCCGAGACAGATTGTAGAAACATCACACTTAATGTATTTCATGGTATCATAAATAGCCATGCCTGCAGTTACAGAACCACCCGGGCTGTTGATATATAACTGAATATCCTTGCTCGGATCCTCTGCCTCAAGAAACAGAAGCTGTGCCACGATAATGCTTGCACTTACATCATTTACTTCCTCGCCAAGAAAGATAATACGATCTTTCAGAAGACGGGAGTAAATGTCATAGCTTCTTTCTCCTCTGCTTGTCTGTTCAATGACATATGGTACTAAACTCATATATAAATGCCTCCATTCGTCGATTCCAGTGGTTCAGGATCTAACGTCTGCTCAGGCTTCCTTTGCTTCGTCAGCAATGAGAGTTACGGCTTTCTGTACAGCCATATCTTTCTTCATCTGCTCTAACTCGCGGTCACCAAGCAGTTCTTTGATCTTCTCCACTTCCATCTTGTATGCATCAGCCATTTTCTTAAATTCTTCTTCAACTTCTTCTTCTGTTGGCTGAATGTTTTCAACTTCTGCGATCTTTTCAAGAACAAGTCTTGTCTGGATTCTCTTGAGAGCCTGTGGTTTCATTTCTTCCTGCATCTTGTCAAGAGTCATTCCTGTAAACTGGAAGTACTGTTCCATGGTAAGTCCCTGAGACTGCATTCTTCTGGAGAAATCATCCAGCATCTGACGAACCTGTGTATTCAGCATAGCATCCGGAATATCCATCTCAGCGTTTTCGATTGCTTTATCTACTGCTGCATTTTCTTTTGCAGTACGTGCAGCTTTTTCTTTCTTTTCTGTCAGGTTTTTCTTAACGTCTTCTTTGTACTCTGCAAGAGTGTCAAATTCAGAAACGTCCTGTGCGAAATCATCGTCAAGTTCCGGAAGCTCTTTTGCTTCTACTTTCTTAACGTCACACTGGAATACAGCTTCTTTGCCTGCAAGCTCTTTTGCCTGATATTCTTCCGGGAATGTAACCTTAACTTCTACGTGGTCACCTGCTCTGGAGCCAACGAGCTGATCTTCGAATCCCGGAATGAAAGAATTGGAACCAAGTGTCAGCGGGTAATCTGTACCTTTGCCGCCTTCAAATGCTTCTCCGTCAACAAATCCTTCGAAGTCGATTGTTGTGATGTCGCCGTTTTCTGCTCCACGTTCTTCAACTGTAACTGTTCTGGAGTTTTTCTCCTGCTCTTTCTTCATCTCAGCATCAACGTCTTCGTCTGTTACTTCTGTCTCAGACTTCGGAACTTCTACACCTTTGTACTCACCAAGAGTAACTTCCGGTTTAACAGCAACTTCTGCTGTGAAGATGAATGCTTTTCCTGGCTCAGCCTGTGTTACATCGATTTCCGGCTGGGAAACGATTTCAAGATCACATTCTTCCAGTGCTTTGCTGTAGTGCTCCGGAATAAGAGCGTTTGCAGCGTCTTCAAGGAAGATTCCTTTTCCGTACATCTGCTCGATCATTTTTCTCGGTGCTTTACCTTTACGGAAGCCAGGAAGAGTGATTCTTCCTTTTGCTTTCTGGTATGCAGCCTGCATAGCTTTCTCTAAATCTTCAGCAGAAACCTCGATTGTCAGTTTCGCCATGTTTTTTTCCAGTTTTTCCACCTGTAAACTCATGTTTCCTGTTCCTCCTTAATTTTCAGGTTAGATCTCTTATATTGTAACCGTTCTGTACTTCTGCAGTTACTTATATTCTAACTTTTCCTTTATTCCTGCGCCTTCTGGCGGCATCAGGCAACTGTATCTCTATATAATGAGATACAATTACAGTCATTATCGTAGTATAGCACAATGTCTTTAAAAACACCAGTATTTTTTTATGAAAAAGCCTTGTTTTTCCTTTATTTTCGGCTATATACCACGGATTCCGCAATTTCATCCGCTGTTTTTTCACCTAGAAGCTGTCCAATCAGGCTGAGTGCGAAGTCAACCGCTGTTCCGAGGCCGCGGCTCGTTGTGACATTGCCGTCGATGACAACACTGTCCAGAGAACGCTCTGCTCCTTTTAATCCGTCCATGCAGGATGGATATGCGGTCGCTTTTCTGCCCTCAAGAAATCCCAGTGCGGCAAATACGGTCGGTGCTGCACAGATGGCTGCGACCTTTTTGCCCTGTTTATAAAAATCTGTCAGGAGATCACAGAGCGGCTGATATTCTCCGAGATATTTTGTGCCCGGCATGCCACCCGGGATTACAAGCATGTCCGCATCAGAAAAATCGGTTTCTTTAAAAACAAGATCTGTCTGCATATGGATTCCGTGAGAAGTGGTGATGTCCCTGATGTCCTTAATAGAAACTGTCTTTATATCGATCTGTGCGCGGCGCATCAGATCGACTACAGTCAGTCCTTCAATGTCTTCAAATCCGTCTGCCAGAAAAATATATACTTTTTTGCTCATAAAAAATTCCTCCCTTATTGACATATTGGCTTTGCTGCCTGCCCGTTGTTTTATCGCCATTCTGTCATTCAGTATAGCATTTCACGTCCAAAAGGGATATACTAAATCTGAAAATATCATAATTTATCAAGGAGTTTTACTATGGAAATCGAAAGAAAATATCTGATAGAAAAAGAACAGCTTCCGGCGGATCTTGCATCTTATCCGTTTCATAAGATCGAGCAGGGATATCTCTGTACTTCACCTGTCGTTCGCATCCGCAGACAGGATGACGATTATTTTCTCACTTACAAATCAAAAGGCCTCATGGCCAGAGAGGAATATAATCTTCCGCTGACGCAGGAGGCCTATGAACATCTGAAATCTAAGGCAGACGGTCTTGTCATCTCCAAGATACGTTATCTGATTCCGGAAAAAAACGGTCTGACGATCGAGCTCGACGTTTTTCATGAAGATTATGAGGGACTGCTTCTGGCAGAAGTAGAATTTCCATCCGAAGAAGCAGCGAATTCCTACACACCGCCGGCATGGTTCGGACGTGATGTTACCTTCTCTTCCGATTATCATAACAGTACATTGAGCAAGGGCAGGAAATAATCCCGCCCTTACTTTTATTTACATTCTGTTTTCTCTGTTATCTCATCTTTGCTTCTTTGTATCTGGCAACATTGTAGATTCCCTCGTTAAAATGTTTCCTTATTCTGTGGTTGATTTCTTTATGCATAAAGGCCCTCCCGTACTTAAAAGATTTTGGTGGTCCACTTGCTCATATCCCAGACCTCATTTACCACATCCTGATAAAACTCCGGTTCATGGCAGATCAGAAGGATACTGCCCTTGTATTCCTTAAGTGCACTTTTCAGCGCCTCCTTTGCATCTACATCAAGGTGGTTGGTTGGCTCATCCAGAAGCAGGACATTTGTGTCTCTGTTTACAAGCTTGCACAGACGTACCTTCGCCTGCTCACCACCACTTAAGACACGTACCTGGCTCTCGATATGTTTGGTAGTCAGTCCGCATTTCGCAAGGGCTGAACGGATCTCATACTGTGTATAAGACGGAAATTCCTGCCAGAGTTCCTCGATACAGGTTGTCTTATTGTCGCCTTTTACTTCCTGCTCAAAATAGCCAAGTTCCAGATTTTCACCTCGTTCGCAGTTTCCTTTGAGTGCCGGGATCAATCCGAGAATACTCTTTAAAAGTGTCGTTTTTCCGATTCCGTTTGTTCCGACCAGTGCGATCTTCTGTCCACGCTCCATAATAAAATTCAATGGTCTGGACAGTGGCTCATCATAGCCAATCACAAGGTCATGCGTCTCAAACAGCATTTTTCCCGGAGTACGTCCATAACGGAAATTAAACTCCGGCTTCGGCTTTTCTGCCGCCAGCTCGATCACATCCATCTTGTCCAGCTTTTTCTGACGGGACATCGCCATGTTTCTGGTGGAAACACGTGCTTTGTTTCTTGCAACAAAATCTTTCAGTTCGCTGATTTCCTGCTGCTGACGACGGTATGCCGCTTCCAGCTGTGCTTTCTTCACTGCATACACTTCCTGGAAATGATCGTAGTCGCCGACATAACGGTTCAGCTCCTGATTCTCCATATGATAGATGATATTTACTACCTCATTGAGAAACGGGATGTCATGTGAGATCAGAATAAATGCGTTTTCATAATCAAGAAGATAGCGTTTCAGCCACGCAATATGTTCTTCATCAAGATAGTTGGTCGGCTCATCCAGAAGCAGGATATCCGGTTTTTCCAAAAGGAGTTTTCCGAGAAGGACTTTTGTTCTCTGTCCGCCACTCAGGTCTGTAACATCACGGTCAAGTCCCAGATCCAGAAGCCCGAGTGCTCTTGCAACTTCTTCGACTTTGGAATCAATAATATAAAAATCATGTAATGTCAGTTCATCCTGAATTGTTCCCAGTTCTTCCATCAGGACATTCATTTCTTCTTCATCCGCACTTCCGAGAAGATCACAGATTTCATTCATTCTCTGTTCTTTCTGAAGGAGCGGGTCAAAAGCAGATTTCAGCACTTCCTGGATCGTCATTCCTTTTTCCAGAACCGCATGCTGATCGAGATAACCTGCGCGGACGTTTTTGGCCCATTCTACCTTGCCCTCATCCGGCATCAGTTTTCCGGTGACAATACTCATAAAAGTAGACTTACCTTCGCCATTCGCACCGACAAGTCCGATATGCTCTCCTTTCAGGAGTCTGAAAGAAACATCTGAGAAGATTGCTCTGTCGCCAAAGCCATGTGTCAGATGTTCAACATTCAATATACTCATATTTATTCTCGCTTTCGTTAAAGTGATATGTGTGGATTCCTGCCGGAATTTATTCCTCAGTAATCCGGCTCTCTCGTATTATAGCCGAAGCCCTGTGACAAATGCAACCTGTTTTGTGTTTACATGATTCTCCATATCGCTCTGTTTATTGCATATGGTGCAAAAAACGGCCGCACACTTCCTGTGTACAGCCGTTTTTGCTGAAATCAATGTAAAAAGATTATGCTGTTTCGTTAAATACTTTTTTGTCCAGCGCGCCATTCTGATGTGCAACGATAGTTGTGCAGACAGCATCACCTGTAATGTTGACTGCAGTTCTGGTCATATCCAGGATACGGTCAATACCCATGATGAGACCGATTGCCTCAACCGGAAGGCCTACGGAGTTAAATACCATAGTCAGGGTTACAAGACCAACACTCGGAACACCTGCCGTACCTACAGAGGCAAGTGTTGCAGTTCCGATAACCGTCACGTAATCCATCGGACTTAAATGAATACCGAATGCCTGGGCTGCAAAAACTACAGCCACACCCTGCATGATGGAAGTACCATCCATGTTGATGGTCGCACCCAGCGGAATAGTAAAGGACGAAATCTTCTTGGATACACCGACTTTTTTGGACAGCGTATCAATAGACATAGGAATGGTCGCATTAGACGTTGCAGTAGAAAATGCGAATGCCATAACCGGGAAAAATTTCTTGATGAACCGAATCGGATTCAGACCTGTAAAGATCTTGAGCAGGATCTGATATACGCCGAAACACTGAATAGCCAGTGCCAGCAATACACCGATCATATACTTCGCCAGCGGGATAAATGCACTGAAACCGATATTCGCAAATGTACGGCTGATCAGACAGAATACACCGATTGGGGCAAGGCTCATGATCATCATGGTCATTTCCATCATGATATCATTAAACTGGCTGAAGAAGTTTGCAACTGTCTCTGCACGCTCGCCCATTTTTGCAAGAATCACACCGACGATCAATGCAAATACGATAACCTGAAGCATGCTTCCGCTTGCCAGAGAATTGATCGGGTTGTCCGGAATGATATTCAGGATCGTATCAGTAAGGGATGTTGCTTCCATGGTTTCTACAGAAGCTGCCGAAGACTGAATCGCGCTCATATCAAGGCCGATACCAGGATTGATCAGATTACCGACACCAAGTGCAACGCAAACTGCCATTGCTGTAGTTGCAAGATAAAATACCAGGGTTCTCACACCCACCGTACCGAGTTTTTTTGTATCTCCAATTGCCATACTTCCGCAGACCAGAGAGCAGAATACCAGCGGTACAACCAGCATCTTCATCAGACGGATAAATCCCTGTCCAATGACATAGAGAACACCTTCAATAATTACATCTTTTTTGAAACTGCTGTCCGGAACCAGATAGCAGAGCACGATACCAAGAATCGCTCCCGCGATCAGCGCGATAAAGATCTTGGTCGTCAGCCCTATCGCTTTTTTGTTCGGAGTTTTTGCTTGTGTGTTTTTTTCTTTCATTTTAACCCTCCGTTCTCTCATCCATGTATTCTTTCAGGGACTCTTTCCATTCCGGCATATCATACATTTCAATAATACGAAGGATAAAATTGTCCAGAACTGCATATGGCGGTCTGACAGATGAAAGGTCTGACTGCTCGGTAGGAACAGCTTTAAGTTCGATTGTTTTGCCGGCAAGTCTTAATATCTCCTGTGCAAACTCATAACGGTTACAGATACCGCTGCAGGTCACGTGATATGTTCCATATTCATTTGTGCTGATCAGATACAGAATCATTCTTGCAAGATCTTTGGCGCTGGTTGGAGAGCCAAACTGGTCTGATGCCACAGAAAGTGCTCTTCCGGACTCTGCCGCTTCCAATACACGGTTTACAAAGTTGCGTCCACCGTGTCCGTATACCCAGTTACTGCGGATGACAAAGTGCTTGTGTGTAAACTCTTTTACATAATTTTCGCCGGCTCTTTTAGATCTGCCATATACAGTCAGCGGATTCGTATCATCAAACTCTGTATACGGTTTCTTACTCTGTCCGTCAAATACGTCATCTGTAGAAAGCTGAACGATTTTTGATCCACACTTACGTGCAACGATACTTAAGTTTCTTGCACCAAGTGCATTGACACGGTATGCATGTTCCGGATTTTCCTCACACTCATCAGTATCTGTGATACCTGTACAGTTGATGATCACATCCGGTCGATTAACAGTACCGAAATTGATGACTTCATCTGTGTCCGTAATATCCAATTCATCGACATCTGTATTCAGTGCCTCAATCTGCATCGGATCCAGTACATCATTCAGTGCCCGTCCGATCTGTCCGCCGGCACCTGCAATCCATACTTTTAACATCTCTTTTACCTCCCTAACATAAAAGGAGCGTTGATTCAGATCAAAATCAACGCCCTTTAATCTTTATATCTTTTAAAATTTTAGCAAGTCAAAGTATTTCTGTCAAGAAAAAGGTGCACTACAGGCAGATTTTCCCACCCGCCGCACTTTTCTTATTCTCCCTGCGCCTTTCAGAATCTTCTCAACTCTCTTTGGCGTAGTTGCAGGCATGCCTCCTGTTTATTTTTATATGCATTCAGAGACATCACTGCCCCAGTAAATACGCTTTGATTCCATTTGCCATCCCATTTACCATCTTTTTCTGGCAGGCCGCATTCTGCATACGGCGGTCTTCCGCCGGATTGGACATATATCCGAGTTTGATCAGTGTCGTCGGTACCTTACTCCAGTTGTTTCCGCTCATTGTATCCGTCTCCCAGATATATTCTTTGCGGCATCCGGTCTCTTTTACATAGGCACTCAGGACAGCTTTGGAAAGATTATAAGATTGTTTATACATACTTGATGAAACAAATCGATTTCTTCTGGTCACGCAGATTGTCATGGCCCCAGTTTCAGGCTTCTGCGCCTTTTCTTTCTCCACAAGCGTCTGTCAGTCTGTCAATCACTTTGTTACAGATTACTGTGTAAAATGCGCCGAACACATTCAGTCCAACTCGAAGCGCTACTGCCATCGGCATTCCAAACATACCTGCTGCAATCGAAAGAGCTCCGAATGTATTAAACGCGGTCTGCCATGCGTAACCTGCTGAATAGCCGACACCGATTCCTCCGATCATTCCGATATACGGGTACATAGATTCCGGTAAAATCAGGTATAGTGCGATAAACAATACACATCCGACAATGTTAAACTGCCATCTTTTGCCTGACCTGGCGATGCAGTCATCTGTAAAAGGAAGGCACACAGACATACAGGCAATTCCTGCCCACATTGCTCTCGGCAATCCCAAAAGAGACACAATTAGCATTGCACTTGAAACGATCAGTGTCAGTTTCAGGTACCATCTGCCTCTCGCTGAATGCAGATCGAATTCACGGAACAGATCCAGAAAACTTCTTCTGTATGGACGATTTTCCTGGTTTTTGTAGAAGATAATCATGCAGAGAACCATTCCGACTGCAAGTCCTTCAACTCTCCTTATGTATTCCGCTCCGGTCACATCATATCCCAGAAGCAGAAGATATCCCAGCACAAATGTCGAATGATTATACATAATCACATTGTGGCATCCCAGAATCATCAAAAGAAGGATAGCTGCCGCATTTACAACAAATGCCCCGATCGGATTAAGGGTGTTGGCAAATCGCGGTGCAATCATAAGAATCACAAAAATTCCCACGATACTGAATAGTCCATGTGTCGTTTTGATTCCGAAATCCGCCTGCCGAAGCACAAGCACTGCAAGCAGTACCGTTACTCCCACGACGCTGTTGCCACTCCCGGTCAGATTTGTATACAGCGTTACCACCGCCACACAGAATGCCATCACAAGGTATACCTTGAAATTGTAGATCAGAATATGGCGGTGTTTTTCTTTCGGGTCTGCGGTATTTTTGATCAGTTGTTTCGAACCCACCGAACTCAGCTGAAGTTCCTGATAAAAAGTCATAAGTCTCGCTCCTTTTTTCGTAAAGTGTAGAGAACTATACCGCAAATCCGCTGGAAGGTCAAGAGGAGATTTTCAATTGGACTTTTCTGTAATGGCTCTGTCTGTGATTTGTGGACTTAGCATCTATTTACTCATTCTTAGGGTATTCAATTTCAAGGCAAGTTTTGACTCACTTTGCACTTACTCTTCCCTGGACCATCCAATCCCAGATCAGTTTTTGACTCACTTTGCACTTACCCTTCCCTGGACCATCCAGTTTACAAGTATTTTGTTGACTTTGCATGTATTT
>UMII01065543.1_pt1 | contig 41341 bp, 38 predicted proteins | sample 1965731 | NCBI WGS metagenome assembly UMII01 (sample SAMEA4836118, study PRJEB28245) | human gut metagenome | biome: gut microbiome; material: fecal sample | place: Denmark | collected 2008
CTTTCTTCTTTAATGTGTGTTTTTTATATTACTTGCAAAGATAAGAAATAAAAATGAGACAGAGAGAAGAATAGAGAAAGAAGGTTGTAAATAAGGGGTTTAGGCGTAATTGAAAGACCGGAGCGAAGTCAAGTGAAACCATTAAAAAGCCAACTTAAACCGGAGTTGCGTTACTATCCCGTTACTTTTATCGGGAGTTGGGTACAGGTTTTAAGGTGGTTTTAATAGGCTGGATTTCAATCTTTAATGCGTTCTTTATGCCTGCAAATATAGCAGATTTTTCAGATATTCGGCAAGCGGGCATGAAAAAAGACTCCTTCTGGGTGCGATAGCACTGATTGGCTGTGTTTTGCGTATCAACGGGCGACTCTACATAACGTAATTTTGAACCCTAAAAAAATGTAGAGCATGAGATCAACATTCAAAGTATTATTTTATCTGAAACGTAATGCCCCGAAAAAGAACGGGCTTGTCCCTGTAATGTGCCGCATCACTGTGAACGGCAAAATTTCCCAGTTCAGTTGCAAACTGGATGTGGAAGAAAAATCTTGGAATGTGGAGTTGGGCAGAGTGTCCGGTCGCAGTACAGTGGCGCAGGAAGCCAACCGTATGTTGGATAAAATCCGTGTGGGTATCAACAAAGCCTATCAGGATATATGTGATAAGGATAACTATGTAACTGCCGAAAAAGTGCGCAATGCTTTTTTGGGTATGGGCATGAACCATGAAACACTGCTTGCCGTCTTCCGTCAGCATAACGAAGACTACTACAAACAGGTAGGCAAAATAAAGAGCCTGCGCAGCTATTGGAAGTACTGCACGGTCTATAACCATTTGGAAGAGTTCATCAAACAACGCTACAAAGTCAGTGACATAGCGTTGAGGGAACTCGCTCCTGCTTTCATCACCGATTTCGACCTGTTCCTCCGAACGGAGAAAAATCATTGTAACAATACGGTATGGTCGTATATGATGCCTTTCAGAAGCATCATATACATGGCAATCAATAACGGTTGGTTGCAACGTGACCCGTTCTACGCATACAGCATTACGAAAGAGGAAACAAAGCGCGGCTTCCTGTCAAAAGAAGAAATCAGCCTGCTCACTAACGGCACGTTCAAAAAGAAAAGTTACGAACTGATACGGGATTTGTTCATCTTCTGCACGTTCACAGGGTTGAGCTGGACGGATATGGCGAACCTCACGAAAGAGAACCTGCAAATTTCTTTCGACGACCATCTATGGATAAAGACCGACCGTCAGAAAACAGGAACGGAATGTAATATCCGGTTGCTGGATGTCGCCAAACATATCATCGAGAAGTATGAAGGCATGGCGGAAGGAGACAAGTTGTTGCCCGTCCCTTGCTACGCCAACTGCAAGAATGGCATTAAAGTGATAGCCAGAAAATGCGGAATTGACAAGAACGTCACGTGGCACATGAGCCGTCATACATACGCTACCACGGTCTGCCTCTCTAACGATGTGCCCATTGAAACGCTCTCGAAGATGCTCGGACACCGCAGCATCCGAACAACGCAGATTTACGCTAAAATTACGGCGGAGAAAATCAGCAACGATATGGAAAAACTGTCAAAGCAGATTGAAAAAATGGAAAGTTTCATTTGTCAGACAATCTGATAAAAACAAACAGTATGATGAAAAGAGATAGAATAACAATCAATGGAAAGATAGTTTCCATCACGGGAGCCAATGTCTGGATGACCGATTATGAGATAACCGACCTATTCGGCGTTACGTCGGGTGTTGTACGCAGCCATATCAAATCCATATTCAAAAACGGGGTATTATCGGAAAGTGATACGTACCGTTATATCCGTCTTGAAAACGGAAACCGCGCGGATGCCTATAATATGGAGATGATAACCGCCCTTGCATTCCGGCTGAACAGCCTGCCTGCAAAGATATTCCGGGAATGGGTGGTAAAGAAGGCGGTGGCACCTGCACGTTCCGCGCAGCCTATCGTGCTGCAAATCGGCAATGGGTTTCCATGCTGATAAAACGGGTGCAGACCATGTATGACGGTCTGCACCGTTTTTGTTTAATGCCTTACCGGACAGCCTTTTTATAGCTTTCTTCCAGCAGACTTTCGATGTCTGTTTCCCGGTACAGGACTTTGCCCCCGAAAAGGATAAAAGGAATTTTCCGGTCGTTGCGGTATTCCTGAAGCGTGCGGCGGCTTACTTTCAGCCGCTCCGCCACCTCCTTGTCGGTCATGTACCGTTCCCCATTCAGTGGCGGGCGGTAGTTCTGTGCCAGCAGGCTTGCTTCTTTTGCCCCCTTGCGCAGTGCGGACAGGGCACTCGCGATGCGTTCGTCGTCCGTTGTCAAAACATTGTCATTCATACTAATAGGATGGATTTTAGTGGTGGCATACAATCATTACGGCGTATCCCTTTCCGTCCGGAACTGACTAATCACAGGCAGGAGGCGTTCCACTTCCTCCGGCTTGTAGTAGAACTTGCGGTTTATCTGCGAGAACCCGATGAGGCGGTTATCCCGAAGCGTCTGCAATGTCCGCTGGCTGATGTGCAGCAGGCGGCACACGTCCTCCCCGTCCAGCCAGTTACTCATTTTTTTGTCGCCGCACCTGCGGTGTAGCACGTTCACTTTCTCCGTCAGTGTTCCCACTCCGGAAAGCAAGGCTTCAAAAGCCGCCTTTTCGATAATTACTATTTCCATATTGTATATCAGTTTCCGGCAAAAATACCGCTTTGCAGGCGTATCCCGTACCGATTCACCGCTGTTGGCAGCTTGTGTCTTCCGCATGGCGGCTATTGTCCCTTTCACCTTCCTTGAATTGCACAAAAATCTTCCATAGGTGGTTGCCTACCTGTGGAAACACCCCATGCAATAGAGGGAACTTTGCCCCGAAATCAAAAAGCAACAGATATGGAAATCATTACGATGGAAAGTGCCGCCTACAAGGAACTGGCGGCAAAGATAGATTTGATAGCGGGCTATGTCCGCCAAAGTGAAGAGAAGAAGAACGAAGCGGCGGCAGAGGTATGGATGAGTAGCAAAGAACTCAAAGGACTGCTGGGTATCAGCACCCGCACGCTCCAACGTCTGCGTGACAACAAACGCATCAGTTATGCCATCTTCGGAGGCGCTTGCCGCTATCCCGTTTCAGAGGTGGAACGGCTGGTAAAGGAAAGCATCTACAACTGTGACGCACACACGATTGAAGAGTTCAAACGCAATTACCTGTTGCGCACGGGAGGGGGAAAGAAGAAATGAGCGTATTGGATATAGCTACTTTCGAGGGATGGATGCGGCAAATCATGGAACGCTTCGACCGGAACGAGCGGCTGCTTGCTTCGCTCACGGGCAAGGAACTCAAAGAGGTAAAATACCTCGACGGTGAACGGCTACTCGACAATCAGGACTTGTGCGAGCTGCTCAACACGAGCAAGCGTTCCATCCAGCGTTACCGCAGTTCGGGAACATTGAAATACCGGATGCTCTGGCACAAGGTCTATTATAAGGAATCGGACGTGCAGGAGTTTTTGAGGACGCATTTCAACGAGTCCGAGCAGAAAAAGAGGGCAAAGGGCGGAAAGGCATAACGCCACAAACTTCCATGCGGAAGCCACAAGCTGCCACGCCCTCCGCTATCCATTGCGGAATGGTTCATAGCCGTTACTTTCGCTGCGGAACAATCTCATTAATAATTAAAAGAAGACCAACTTATGGCACAAAAAAAGAATCAGAAGAACGAAAAGGATGTGCTGATTGTCCGGGACGAGAAGACCGGGGAAATCAGCGTGGTTGCCGGGCTGAAAAGCGACGGTACTCCCAAGACAACGGCTGCTATGGAAGCTAACAAAGGGAAGTTCTTGCAGTTCGACAAGAACAGCAACGTATTGGAAAGTTTTCTGGAAAACTTCTACCGTCAGTGCAAGGAACCGAAACGTTTCGGCTTCTACCGTGTGGCGGCGGATACCGTGGAACAAGTGATAGACGTGTTCAAAGAACTGTTGAAAGACCCGGAAGCCAACAAAGACTTGCTTGCTCCGCACCGCGTGGATACAGAGAAGTACGAGCAGCAGGCACCAACCGTACCCGAAGAAATTAAACCTGTCCCCAGTGAGTCCAATGAATCCAATGACCTCGACCCTTTTTGGCAATCGGTTGAAGACCACTGGTTCCCTGATGAAAAAGAGTCCGAGAAACAAGAACAGGCACAGAAAGAGGAACATCAGCAGGAGCAGACACAAGACGGGCAATCAGCACAAGAGAAGCCCGATGAAAAAAAGCACCTGATAGACGAAAGCCGCATTGACTGGTCGGACATGAAAGAGGTGTACGGCATCGACCGTGCGGCACTCGAAGCGTCGGGCGATTTGGAAAAGATGTTGGATTACGGGAAATCGGGGCTTGTCACCGTTGCCCCGTATATCAACGGCGAACGCTTCGAGCTGGAAGCACGCCTCTCGTTCAAGGAATTGCCGGACGGCAGCATCGGGCTTGTCCCCCATGCCATCCGCAAAGAACCGAAACTTGACCAAGAGTTCATGGGACATACGTTCACCCCCGAAGACAAAGAAAACCTGAAAAAAACGGGTAACATGGGACGTGTGGTGGAACTGACAGATAAGGAAACGGGCGAAATCATTCCCTCGTATATCAGTATCGACCGCCAAACCAATGAGGTAACATTCCTTCCCGTAAAAGATGTACCGACCATGACAGGCATCGGGCAGACTAAATTCACCGAGCATGAAATAGGCGAACTGCGTGCAGGGCGTGCCATCCCCAACAAAGAAATTGTCTTGTCGGAAAAGCGGAAATTCACCGCCACCCTGCAAATCAATGTGGAACGCCGGGGAGTGGAGTTCGTCCCCCGACAGAACGGGCAGAACCAAAGACAGCGCAACGGACAAACGACGCGGCAACCCCGCAATCCTCAACCTGCCGCCCAAACCACAACCGGACAAACAGCCGCCGGGCAGACCCCTGCCCAGCCGGAAGGCGGACAGAAACCGAAGGTCTATAAATTCCAATGGCTGGATGAGAACGGGAATATCCGCGCCCCAAAAACAATGGGCGGCGTGCTGCTCACACCGGAACAACAGAAGGATTTCACCGCAGGAAAATCCATTCTTGTCAAGGACATGAAACGCGACGGCAAGGGAGAACCTTATACCGCCTACGTCAAATACGATTTCGATGCAGGCAAACCGAAATACTTCCGTACCAGTCCCGAAGTGTCACAGGCTAAAGTGGTCGCCCCGGCTTCCGAAAGCCGCACGCAAGTAGCGGTGAATACCGACGGGAAAACCAACGAAGCGACCAAGAAGGTGCGGGAGCCTTTGCGACAGGGACAGACACAACCTACCGGAGCACAGCAGCGAAAACTGAACAAGCCCAAAGGCATAAGCGTGTAGATTATGATAGCATTTATCATTCTTATAGCCCTATTCCTTCCCTGCGTGATTGTCCGCTGGGTATGGCGTGCCGATTGGCAAGCCATCGAGGAAGAAAACAAACGGTATTATACGAAAGAAGGACATCATATTTATTATGACCGTAAACTGATTGCGGCTCTTGAAAAAGAGAAGCAACAGACAACAGAAAAATAATCAAGATAAAATCAATAACCGGGGCATCTGCCCCAACCACTAAAATCCACAATAAATAAAAGAAGTATGAAAGTAATTTTGGCTGAAAAGCCCAGCGTGGCGAGAGAAATCGCCCGTATCGTGGGCGCAACGAAAAGAGAAGAAGGCTATTTGTCCGGCAACGGATATGCCGTAACATGGGCTTTCGGGCATCTGGTCATGCCAGCCTTGCCCGACGGGTACGGCATCAAAGGTTTCCACCGTGATAACCTGCCGATTATTCCTCCTGTGTTCACCCTTGTACCCCGTCAGGTGAAAACCGACAAGGGATACAAGCCCGACAGCGGCGTAGTGGCGCAAATCAAAATCATCGCCAGGCTTTTCCGTGAAAGCGAGCGAATCATCGTAGCCACCGATGCAGGTCGCGAAGGCGAACTTATCTACCGCTACCTGTACGAATACATCGGATGCGCAACGCCTTTCGACCGCCTCTGGATCAGCTCGCTGACCGACAAAGCCATCCGCGAAGGGCTGGAAAACCTCAAATGCGGCGCGGAGTATGACAAGCTGTATTATGCTGCCAAAGCACGCTCGGAAGCGGATTGGCTCGTGGGGATTAATGCCACGCAAGCCATTACCATTGCTGCCGGACGGGGCACGTATTCGCTGGGACGTGTACAGACACCCACATTGGCGATGATATGCGAACGCTATCTTGAAAATAAACGCTTCGTCCCCGAACCTGTCTTCCAGATTCATCTATCGACGGACGGCACGGCGGACAGCGAGGTGGTGAAATTCTCTTCCGCCCTGAAATGGAAGGAGAAAACCGAAGCCGAAACAGCCTACCGGACAGTCAAGGAGTGCGGAAGCATGACCGTCACCCGTGTGGAGTGCAAGGAAACCGTGCAGGAAGCTCCGCTTTTGTACGACTTGACCACGCTGCAAAAAGAGGCGAACACAAAACACGGGTTTTCAGCGGAGAAAACCCTCTCCATCGCCCAGAAGCTCTATGAAGCGAAGCTCGTCACCTATCCCCGTACCGGAAGCCGCCATATCCCCGAAGATGTGTTTGCCGGTATCCCGGCTTTGCTGCTCACATTGAAGAGCCATCCCGTATTAGGCGGCTACCTTTCTACGATGGGCGACCTCTCACGCCGCAGCGTGGACGACAACAAAATTACCGACCACCATGCCCTGCTTGTCACGGAAGTCAAGGCAAAGAATCTCGAAGCCGACGACCGCATCCTCTATGACATGATTGCCGGACGTATGCTGGAAGCCTTTTCGGACAAGTGCGTCAAAGACGTTTCCACCGTATCGGCAGAGTGCGGCGGCATGGAGTTCACTGTCAAGGGAACCGTCGTCAAGCAAGCCGGATGGCGTGCGGTATATGGGGAGAAGGAAGCCACGGAAGAGGTAACGTTGCCCTGCTGGACGGAAGGCGGCACGCTGCCGATAAAAGGCAGTTCGCTGACTGAAGGAAAGACGAAGCCCAAACCGCTGCACACGGAGGCAACCTTGCTCTCCGCCATGCAGACTTGTGGCAAGGAGGTTGAAGACGAGCAGTTGCGCCAGTCACTCAAAGAGTGCGGCATCGGTACGCCGGCTACCCGTGCCTCCATCATTGAAACGCTCTTCAAACGCGAGTACATGGTGCGCCAGAAAAAATCCCTTGTACCCACCGAAAAGGGGCTTGCCCTTTATTCGGTAGTCAAGGCGATGCGCATTGCGGACGTGACAATGACGGGCGAATGGGAAACGGCCCTGTCGCAGATAGAGAGCGGTGAAATAAGCGCCGAAACTTTCCGCAAGGGGATTGAGGATTACGCCTCGCTGATTACCACGGAGCTGCTGACTTCTGACAAGCTGTTCCCGCACAATGATAGCGGATGTACGTGTCCCAAGTGCGGCAAGGGTGTGATGCAGTTCTACGGCAAGGTGGTGCGTTGCGGCAATCCGGATTGCGGGCTACCTATTTTCCGGCAGAAAGCAGGGAAAACGCTTACGGACGCGGAGATTACCGAACTGCTGACCAGCGGTCAGACGGGAGTTATCAAGGGATTCAACAGCAAGCAGGGCAAACCGTTCAGCGCCGCCGTTGCCTTTGACGGGGATTTCAACACCATATTCGTGTTCCCCGATACGAAAAACAAGAAGACGAACCCGCGAAAAAAGAAATAATGCGTATATTTACCACTGAATTTACAGTCAAAGGTCATTCATACTATTATATAGTTGATGCTGATTTTTACTGTGGATTTTAGTGGTGGCACTCGGCGGGGACGCCGGGTGCCTTTCGCATCTAACCTTTCCTTTATTTAATTATCCACTAAAATCCACAGAATTATGATACATAAAAATCAGACGACCGACTTGTCCTATTACGGACTTTACCTGCTGAAATACCTTAAAGAGAACCACCCCAACAAAGCCGCCGACACGGATTTCATCGAAAGCCGTGCCGACCATGCCGCTGACGTGTACGAACAATCCCGTTTGGAGGGATATACGCCGGAGGGGGCGCAGGAGCTGGCAATGGCGGCATTGACAGAGGGGCTTCACTTCTCCAAGTACAACACAATCATCGAAGTGTTGTGGAACGAGTTCGGGGATGAAGTAGAACCGGGTAATGCCCCGGCATTTGCCCTGACACTGCAACCGGAAATGGAAGAAGTGTTCGCCCGATACCCGCTGACGGACAATTTTGCCTACACATCCGAATACGACCTGCTCTATACCGAACTGACGGGAGCCGTCGCAACTTATCTCGAAGAGCATGGCGTTTAACCGTAAAGAGAAGCTGCGGGACAACATTGAGGCGATACGGACGGTATTCACATTGGAAAAGCAGCAGAGGGCGGCTACTCCCGAAGAATGGGAGATTCTTAGCCGCTTCTGCGGTTTCGGCGGGTTGAAGTGCATCCTCAACCCTGCCGCCAACCTGATGGATGCCGCACAGTGGGCGAAGTCCGACCGCGAGTTGTTTCCCTTGACAGCGGAGTTACACAGGCTGATCCGTGATAACTCGAAAGACGAACGGAAGTATAAACGCTATTTTGACAGTTTGAAAAGTTCGGTGCTTACGGCGTTCTATACTCCCCCCGAAGTGGTGGCGGCACTTGCCGACACCCTGCATGACAACGGCATTATCCCCCACCGCCTGCTCGACCCGTCGGCAGGTCAGGGGGTGTTCATCTCCGCTTTCGGTGCGCACGCTCCGGGAGCGGAGGTTATGGCATTTGACAAAGACCTGCTCACCGGCAAGCTGCTCTCGTACCTCTATCCGAAGCACAAGGTGCGGGCGGAAGGGTTTGAACGGATTGAAAAACCGTTCACGGGTTACTTTGATGTGGCAACCTCTAATGTCCCGTTCGGCGATGTGGCGGTGTTTGACCCCGAATACACGGGAGCCGGCAATTATTCCCGCCGTGCTGCCGCCAAAACCATCCACAACTATTTCTTCCTGAAAAGTCTGGATGCAGTCAGGGACGGCGGTATCGTGGCGTTCATTACCTCGCAAGGGGTGATGAACGCCCGTGAGGGGGCTATTCGTATGGAGATGCTCAAACACGCCGACCTTGTTTCAGCCGTCCGCCTGCCGGGCAACCTCTTTACCGACCATGCCGGGACGGAAGTGGGCAGCGACCTCATCATCCTGCAAAAGAATGAGAGGAAGCAGGCGGTCAGTGAAACGGACAAGCTGTTTGCAGGTACTGCACCGGATGCGGCAGGCTTCGTTACGAACACCTATTTCCAGAAATACCCGGAGCGGATTGTCCGCACGCAGGAGAAAACAGATACCGACCCTTACGGGAAACCGGCAATGGTCTATCTGCATGAAGGCGGCGTTACGGGTATTGCCGGGGACATGCGTAAAATGCTGTCCGAAGATTTTGCCACCCGGCTCAATGCGGATTTGTATCAGGAAATGGCATCCCGGCAGGTCGGGCAGTCCGCACCATCCGCTTCCGTTCGTCAGGAGCGGATGCCCCGGTACGAACCGACACCGGAAGACTGGCGGGAAGCAGGCGAAGTGATGCAGAAGAGTGAACGAAAGTTCCGAGACGAACATCCGCCACAGCCGGAAGATTACCAACGGCACGAATCGGAAAGCGAGCCGGTGAAAAAAGAAGAGAAGCCGGAGCCTCCCCCTCCCGTAATGGATTTATACGACCTATTCAACTTCACGCAGGAAGAACGGCGGTTGGCGCAATCGGGACAGAAGAAAAAGCAGGCGGGGAAAAAGGCAAGGCGTGCCGCGCCTGTTTCCCGAAGCCTGTTCGACCAGCCTGTAACGAACAAGGAGCAGAAACCGACTGTACCGTCTGGACAGGAAACGGTTACACCTCCCGAAGTCCAAAGCATGGATATGGAGGCTGTTTATAATGCCATCAATTGGGACACGAACCCGCCCATCAACGGATTCTACGAAACGATGGCGCAGCTCTCCCCCGGACAAAGGGAACAGCTAAGGCAGGGAAATTTTGCAGCCCGGCAGGAAGAGAAGCGACGGGAAGAAGCGGAGAAGATAGAAGCGGAGCTGATGAAGCCCCGTCCCATGATGGGCAAACTGGAACCGCACCACAAAGAGGGCACGCTGGTGGCGGACGGCAATCAGGTGGGCTATCTGAAAGGCGTTACCCGCTACGGGGCGACCTTCCACCCGTTGGAGTTGAACAAGGCGCAACAGGAAAAGGCGGAGCTTTACATTTCCATGCGCGACAGCTACCAGCGGCTCTATACCTACGAGGCGGAGATGCACGAGGAAAACAGGCCGGAGCGTGCCGCCTTGAACGCCTCTTACGACACTTTCGTGGAACGCTACGGGCGGCTGAACGCCAAAGCGAACGTGAAGTTCCTGCTTATGGACGCTGCGGGACGCGACATGCTCTCGCTGGAACGTGCCGAAAACGGGCAGTTCATCAAGGCGGACATTTTCGACCATCCCGTGGCTTTCGCCCTGAATGACGTTACGCACGTGGATACGCCGCATGAGGCTTTGTCCGCTTCACTGAACCGTTACGGGGCGGTGAACCTCGATTATATGGAATCGCTGTCGGACAACAGCAAGGACGAACTGGTAGAAATGCTGAAAGGGCAAATCTACTTCAACCCGCTCGTGGACAACTACGAGATTAAAGACCGCTTCATCGCCGGGAATGTAGCGGAAAAAATGGAGAATATATTCCGTTGGGCGGCGAATAATGAGGGTAACGAGCGGATGCCGGAGGTGGAAGCCTCGCTCTCGGCGCTTCGGGATGCGATGCCCCGCCCGATTACCTTCGACGAATTGGATTTCAATTTCGGAGAGCGTTGGATTCCGACGGGAATGTACACCGCCTATATCAAGCACCTGTTCGACACGGACGTGACGATTTCCTATTCGGAGAGCATCGACGAGTATTCGGTAAAATGCCGGGAGAAGAACACCCGGATCACCGACCAATACGCCGTACAGGGGCAATACAGGAAGTATGACGGTATCAACCTGCTAAAGCACGCGTTGGTCAATACCGTACCGGACATCAGCAAAAGCATCGGCAAGGACGAGTATGGCAGAGACATAAAGGTAAGGGACAGCGAAGCCATACAGCTTGCCAATGCGAAGATTGATGAAATCCGTAACGGCTTCACCGACTGGCTGAACGACCAGTCGCCGGAGTTCCAACAACGGTTGGCGGATATGTACAACCGCAAGTTCAACTGTTTCGTGCGTCCCGCCTACGACGGTTCGCATCAGGATTTCCCCGGTCTGGACTTGAAAGCGCTTGAAAAGAAGTACGGTATTAAGGAGGTGTACCAGAGCCAGAAAGACTGTGTGTGGATGCTCAAACAGAACGGAGGCGGGATATGCGACCACGAAGTTGGAACCGGTAAAACGCTGATTATGAGCCTTGCAGCGCAAGAAATGAAGCGGTTGGGGCTGGCACACAAACCAATGATTATCGGGCTGAAAGCCAACGTCGGGGAGATTGCCGAATGTTACCGCACGGCATACCCCAACGCTAAAATCCTCTACGCTACCGAGAAGGACTTCTCACCCGAAAACCGGGTAAAGTTCTTCAACAACATCAAGAACAACGATTGGGACTGCGTCATCATGTCGCACGACCAGTTCGGAAAAATACCCCAACCGACGGACGTGCAGCAGGAGATTCTGCAAAAGGAGCTGGATTCGGTGGAAGAGAATCTGGACGTTCTGAGGGCACAAGGTAAGGAAGTATCAAGAGGGATGCTGAAGGGATTGGAAAAGCGGAAAATCAACCTGCTCGCCAAGCTGGAAAAGGTGGAACACGCCATCAAAACCCGTACGGATGACGTGGTGGATTTCAAGCAGATGGGCATCGACCACCTGTTCATTGATGAGAGCCACCAGTTTAAAAATTTGACATTCAATACCCGTCACGACCGGGTGGCGGGGCTGGGAAACAGCGAGGGAAGCCAAAAGGCGCTGAATATGCTGTTTGCCCTGCGTACCATTCAGGAACGTACGGGAAAGGATTTAGGGGCGACGTTCCTGTCGGGCACGACCATCTCCAACTCGCTGACGGAACTCTACCTGCTGTTCAAGTACCTCCGCCCGAAGGAACTGGAACGGCAGAACATCAACTGTTTCGATGCGTGGGCGGCGATATTCGCCAAGAAGACCACTGACTTCGAGTTTTCGGTTACAAACAACATCGTGCAGAAAGAGCGGTTCCGCTACTTTATCAAAGTCCCGGAGCTGGCGGCATTCTACAACGAGATAACCGATTACCGTACAGCAGCGGACGTAGGTGTGGACAGACCGGAAAAGAACGAGATATTGCATAACATTCCCCCTACGCCGCAGCAGGCGGAGTTCATTGAAAAGTTGATGCAGTTCGCCCAGACAGGGGATGCTACGATTTTGGGGCGTTTACCTTTGTCGGAAACGGAGGAAAAGGCGAAGATGCTGATTGCCACCGATTATGCCCGTAAGATGGCTCTCGACATGCGCATGATAAACCCGGAGAAGTATGAAGACCATCCCGACAACAAAGCCTCGCACTGTGCTGCACAGATTGCGGAATACTATAAAAAGTATGACGCGCAGAAAGGCACGCAATTTGTCTTTTCGGATCTGGGCACGTACCAGCCGGGAAAGTGGAGCGTGTACAGCGAGATAAAACGTAAACTCATGGAAGACTACGGTATTCCGGCAAACGAGATACGTTTCATTCAGGAGTGCAAGACGGAGAAAGCTCGCAAGGCTGTGATTGATGCCATGAACGAGGGAAAGGTACGGGTGCTATTCGGTTCTACCAGTATGCTCGGAACGGGTGTGAACGCACAAAAACGGGCGGTTGCACTCCATCATCTTGACACGCCGTGGCGACCGTCCGACCTCTCCCAACGGGATGGACGGGCGGTTCGCAAAGGAAACGAAATAGCCAAGTTTTTCGCTGATAATAAGGTAGATGTGATTATCTACGCGGTTGAAAAATCGCTGGACAGCTACAAGTTCAACCTGTTGCACTGCAAGCAGACGTTTATCTCGCAACTCAAGAGTGGGGCGATGGGGGCACGTACCATCGACGAGGGCAGCATGGACGAGAAATCGGGCATGAACTTCTCGGAGTACATGGCGATTTTGTCGGGCAATACCGACCTGTTGGACAAGGCACGTCTGGAAAAGAAAGTGGCGGCTTTGGAGAGCGAGCGTAAGAGTTTCTACAAGGACAAAAGCGGCTCAACATGGAAATTAGAGTCACACTCTCAAACGCTGGCAACCAACAACGGGCATATCGCCAAACTGACAACCGACTACGAAACCTTTACCTCACGGGCGCAGACCGACGAGGACGGTTACTACCGCAATCCGGTACGGCTGGACGGTCTGGCGGCAACCGATGCCAAAAGTGTAGGCACACGTTTGCAGGAGATAGCCAAGAATGCCGAGACGGGAGGTGAATACACACCCATCGGTGAGCTGTACGGTTTCCCTATTCTGGTGAAAACGGAAAAGTCCATCCGCGAGGGCGTGGAGGTGAAACAGAACCGCTTTTTCATTGAAGGGGCATACAAGTACACTTACAACAACGGGCAGTTGGCAATGTCCGACCACAAGGCGGCGGCTACGAATTTCCTCAATGCGTTGGAGCGTATTCCCAAACAGATAGAGCAGTACAAAACGGAGAATGCAAAGTTGGAAAAAGATTTGCCCACGCTGCGGGAAATTGTGGGCGGTACATGGAAGAAGGAAGAGGAACTGAAGCAACTGAAATCGGAGGTGGCGGCATTGGAACGAAAAATACAAATAAGCCTTACCCCGCCTGAACAAAGTGATAAAGGAGATACGGAGCAAAAGCAGGATGGAAAAACGGTTCCACCTATGAACGCTGATAAGAATCCGTCCATAAATGACCGTATTGTTACAGTCTGTCCGAAGCCGTTTGTATCCGAAATTTCAAAAGGAATAAAATTGTAATGAAGCCAAAGCGGTGGGATGAAATTCATTCCACCATCTGATATGCTAGATTTGTAGAAGACACTTTAGTTAAACAATCCGTGTCACAACCCAAAAATTTTAGGCTGTAGCAAAAAGGCTATTTCGGATTTAATACTCTGAGGTAGCCTTTCTTTAGTACGCTCGGCATGAGTATTAGCTAACGGGTGCAAGTCCCCAATGAGCCCTAATAGCGGGAATCATACAGCCAATAGCAAGGGTGTCCATCGTGAGTTGGAATCTGAAGGAAGCTGGCGGCAAACATCTGGTCTGACGGACAGAAACTTCATATAAGGCATATAACTGCGGGTAAGGTTGCTAAACAAACTAAAGCCCTATAGCTATTCGGAACGGTTGGTGTAAATGAAGCAGACATAAGATGGAAAGTTAATACCCTTATCCGAGGAGGTCTCACGGACGTATAGAATAGTTTTTTTTACGAAATGTATGTAGTAACGCTTGCCGTGAGAAGTCAGCAGAGGTCATAGTAGTGGGGTAGTCGATACGCTCCATGAAGGACTGAACCTAATAATTAAACGATAGTAATTGAAAGTTACCTTATGAAGGATAGAATGCAGAAAACATCAGCCCAAGCTAATGACTGCCCTCAAAGAGCTAGGACGGAATCCGAATGGTATGGGGGAGTGCAGACTTTCATTTGGATGACTGAAGACAACATCGTGGAAGTACCATTTGACAAAGAACACCTGTTGGAAACCATCCTCAGCCCCTTGAATCTGAATAAAGCCTATAAGGCTGTAGTCAGAAACAACGGTAATGGCGGTATCGATAATATGTCATGTGAGCAACTTTTGCCATGGCTAAACTCCAATAAGGATGAACTAATAAGTTCTTTGCAGTCCGGGACTTACCGTCCCAACCCTGTTCTCAGGGTAGAAATTCCAAAAGATAATGGCAAGAAACGCCTTTTAGGTATCCCCACTGTGGTAGACCGTCTGGTGCAACAAGCCATAAACCAAGTACTGACTCCGATATACGAGCGTCAGTTTTCCAAGACAAGTTACGGTTTCCGTCCAAAAGTGGGCTGCCATGATGCTCTTCGGAGAGCGCAAAAGATAGTGGATGAAGGCTATAAATACGTAGTCGATCTCGACCTTGAACGCTTCTTTGATACGGTAAGTCATAGCAAGCTGATAGAAATACTCAGCCGCACCATAAAGGATGGAAGGGTAATAAGTCTGATACACAAATATCTTCGCAGTGGTGTAATAAACCGTGGATTGTTCGAGATGAGTACAGAAGGGACTCCCCAAGGAGGTCCTCTAAGTCCTCTGTTGAGCAACATCATGCTCAATGAACTAGATAAGGAGCTGGAAAGACGCAGGCTTCCCTTTGTTCGTTACGCAGACGATGCGATGATATTCTGCAAATCCAAGCGTGCTACCCATCGTGTAAGGGAGTCAATAACTCGGTTCATAGAGGGAAAACTCTTCCTTAAAGTGAACCGTGAAAAGACGGTTGTGTCTTATGTAAGAGGGGTAAAGTTCCTGGGCTACTCCTTTTATGTAATGAGAGGACAATGTCTTCTGACGGTGCATTCCAAATCCAAGAACAAGATGAAATCAACACTCAAAGAGTTGACAAGTCGCAGTAATGGTTGGGGTTATGATTTTAGGAAACAGAAACTCAAGAATTACATAAGAGGATGGATTGCCTACTTTCATCTTGCACAAATAAAACGTTTCTGTATTGAAACTGACGAATGGTTAAGGCGACGTATACGCATGTGTATTTGGAAATCATGGAAGAATGTCAAGACCAGAGTGGCTAACCTAAAGAAATGTGGTGTTCTTGACTGGCAAGCCTATCAATGGGGAAACACCCGTCTTGGCTGTTGGCGTGTGTCAAACAGCAGATTGGTAACCTCTGCCATGTCTAATGATATGCTACGTAAGGCTGGCTATGTGGTACTAATGGACTGCTATCTCAAATGGTGCCCAAAATAGGAACCGCCGTATGCCGAACGGCACGTACGGTGGTGTGAGAGGTCGGAAAACGAAAGTAGGAAGAAAACTACTTCGTTTTCCTCCTACTCGATTATATTGGTTTGTGGACTTTATTAAAAACTATGCCCATATTTTATATTTTTTGGCAAACAGGACAGTAATAAACGGCTCCACCACCGTTTGATGAATCTTTTATAATAGAATTACCACATTGGGGACATGGATTATTTAAGGTATTCTTTGACAAGATGGTTTTATAGTTACCATGATTTCCAAACAGATCAGTTTCAGTATCTCTTCCTCCTTGTAGAATCATGCACTTTAAGGTCGTTTTGATAGATTGCAATAAAGCCGATTTATCACTCTCCGTCAATGAACAGATCTCTCTTTTAGGATTAACTTTTGCATTGAACAGTATATCTTGCAAAACTCCATTTCCCAAGCCGGGAATACGTTGCTCTGCTGCCAGTAGCATTTTGACGGATAACTTAGGCTTCAAACCGATAAATAGCTTTTCGAAATAGGATTCATTGAACTCACTGTTTAGTGGAGACAGACGCTCAGTATTCTTTTTGTAATATACTTCGTCGTATATTCCGGTATAAGCGGCTATCACCCCAAACATTCCTACAGTAAAAGCAAGATAGGTATTATCATCAAGGGTAAGTAGTAGTTGATAATTATCCGGCATTTTGCCTGATATTGTGCCGTATTTCAGGTTCGTGCCATCTCCGAAGCTGATTTTAGTATCTTTATCCAAAATAATATCCACATACATGCCCAAACTTTCTGAAGATTTGATTTGTCTCCCTGTGAGTAGTTTGCTGTATGTGAGAGGGTCGCCATAATAGAACGTATTCTTATGATACTTCGTAGCATTGAATACTTCTGTGATAACTCTACCTTTCAGGGTTTCATTTATCTGTTTTGCTAATGTCTGATTTTCAGGTAATTCTTTCATGGTGCTGCTTATTAAGTTTTTATTATCTACACTTCTTTAGACACAAAAAATGGAAGTTTGTCTGCCGACAGTTGCCGTTCCATTGATTCCGGGACAACATCATAATAAAATGGGATATACTCGAATCGTAATTTTCCTTCTTCCATATAGAATCGGGCTTCTGCATCAAAGGCAACAGGACGGAAATTTCCTTCTGTTGAAGGCATATCTCTGTAAAGAAGTTGCTGCTCTTTCCATTTCAACTCATCATTTTCCAGTCGGACATCGTAAATGCCTTGTACGACAGCCTCCATTTCGGGAGCGACAGTTGTTGTTGAAATCAGGCGCATGTATCCGGTAAGCTTATTAGTGCTTTTTCGCTTAGCCAGCTCATACCGAAATACACTTGTTCCTGTATAATCTTTCTTGATTCCCAAATGCTCTCCTTTTTCGTCCAGATAATAGACTTTTTCTTTCGCTATGGTTGTCATATTGAAATACACGCCATTTTCTGTAAACTGTAAATCAGAGAACATCATTTGGTCGGAATAGACATCTTTCAACTTTCCTTCGTCAAGAAGATAGGTCACATCATCCGTTCTTAAAGTTTTACCAAGAACTTTTTCTTTTAGGTATGCAATCAGTTGTTCTTTCATGTTTTTTCGATTGGAATATACATTTCGGTCAATAAATTATTATAATTAAAATCCGTTGAAGGTTTTCTTTATAAACCTTACGTTTCATTTCTCCATTACTCAATTTGCGAATAATATTTTCCGTATTTTGTCCTACCGTTTTCCTATACGCTCTAAGTTCTTCTATATTTATAAGTGAAGACATATGTAAAAACAGCTTTAGTTTATCAGCCCATTCGAGTTTATCCATATCTTAGTTTATTGGAACTTTATCATTGAAAAAACAAACTTAAATATTTAAATTTCTACTGTTTTCCTAAATTTATGTGGCAATATACGACAAAAGCATTATTTGTCTATAAAATTGTAGTGACAAGGTAGTCGTTGGACAACTTCTTTTTTTGATACGGAGAAATTACGGTGAGCATTGAACCGTTTTAGGACTAATAGACCCACTTCTCGTGTGCTCACTTCATCAGGAAATGGCATTATTGTATCAATAGCAGGAATAGTGGGCTGGTATATCAATACTTTTTGTCTCATAACAATCCGATATCCCCAGCCATCTTCTGATTGAAATATTTCCAATTCAGCTTTTGGCTCTTCTTCATCCTCAATTGTGATAATTGAGTGATGAAGAAGAATGATGATTAGCAACAACAGTAAACTAACCCAGAGTATGCCTTTTCCGGTTTTAATATTCGTCATCATCATATTCGTATGGTCGAAGTTCCCAAATATCATCGAAACGGAAAGTGCTGCTTTTACCTGTTACAACAAAACCTTTGCTTCCACTCGAAAAAGAAGCTGTTGCTGTGCGTGGAGCACCTTTAAATTTTGCAACTTCTTCCCACATGTCAATGGCTGGAGTATATCTCCATGAATTAGTACGTAAATCAGGGGTTCCACCGCATGTCAAGTAAGCCTGTCCATCAATAACAAAAGAAACTCCATAGACACGTACGATACTATTATACTTATTGTCATAAGAGTCATCTGACGTATCGGTAATATCACGGAGTTGAATCCAACGTTGTTGAGTAGGATCGTATTTCCAGAAATCTTTAACGTATTCTCCATTATTATATCCTGTACATACATAAGCAATATTATCAATTACAAAGCTAGTGGCTCCTCGGCGTTTGCTACCTCCCAAACTGACAATCTGTTCCCATTTACTATTTTGTGGATCGTAAACATAGAAATCTTTCAGATAGTTGCCATCATAGCCGCTACCTATATATCCCTTGTCTGATAATCCAAATGCTGTAGCATCATTGCGTGCACTTCCCGGAAAATCAGTTTTCTGTGTCCATTTATTCGCTTCCGGATCATATTCCCAGAAATCTTTATAATACTCTTTACCATCAAATCCAGTTCCAAAGTATCCTCTCTCATTAACAGAAAATGCAACGGCAGCACTGCGCGGAGGGCCGGGGAAAGTAGCTTTTTGTGTCCAAGAGTCTTGTTCCATATCATATTCCCAAAGATCATTCAGATGCTTTCTTGCATCATAACCACCAGTCAAGTATCCTTTATTGCCAATAGTAAATGAAGTTGCTTCGCTACGTGCCAGTCCGTCAAAATCAGATACACGATGCCATTTTCCCATTAGAACCTCGTCTTCGTCGTCATTACTGCAAGAGGTTATGATAACGGGAAGCATTGTTAGCAGAAATACTAAGATTTTTTGATGTTTCATTATTTTATATTTATTGTTTACGAGATGCAAAAGAACATGGCTTTGACGTGTCCGGCAAATTTAATCGGCAAGTGGTGGAAATTGCTCCGTAGATGTTGAATATCAATCCATAAAACGAATTTGCTTTGTTCAATCTACGTCTTACCTCCTCAAAAGCCATGTTACAGGAATATATAGGTTGATTAGCGGATTAAAATTGTGCATTTCGGAGCTTATGCCGTCTTTCGCCGTCAAAAAACATAATATGTATAAACCGTTATTTTTCGTTTGTCTTGCCCTACTATCATCAGTCTTATTATCATGTTATAATGATAAGAATACTTTTGGGGATAAATGGGTTAATTCTGAACTTCGTAATATTAGTATGGATACGAGTACCATTATCACAACTGCTGTTTTGATTGACTCTTTGGAAACCTCAGGTAAACATGTTGTCTTAGCCGGGAAATATACTCATCCGGTATGGGGAAATGTTTCTGCTACCGGCTACATTCCTTATTTACGTCCATCCTATTCTACAGAATCGAATGAAACAGTACAGTTTGACTCTTTGATGTTGGTACTTTCCTGTAACAAGACCTTTGTCGGTGATACCACTTTACAACAAAAATACGCAATTCACTTACTCACTGAGAAGATTGTGTTGAATGAGAATGGATATTTATATAATAATTCATCATTTGCTTATGATCCTGATCCGTTGGCGGTTTACTCCTTTTTGCCAAGGCCTAACACATCTGAAAAGATAGAGATACGACTGCCGGACAATTTGGGGAAAGATTTACTTAATCGTTTTCATAACCATGATGAAGTAGTTGCAGAGAATCATTTTGAGGATTACTTTAAAGGTTTAGTCATAGTGCCCGATGAACAGCAATGTCATTCGCTATTAGGTTTTCAGGTAAAAGATTCACTATCTGCTATGATATTATATTATCATATAGAAAGTGCGTATGAAAATCATCAGAAAATAGTATTCTCACCCAATAAAGAGACGCAGTTTAATAAATTGAAACATGACAGGAAAAACACTCCTATGGAGCCTTACCCTTGGACAGATTTAGAGATACCTTCTACCAAATTAGGAAACAAAGGAATTCTATTCTCCGGCATCGGATGGTATACTCGTCTTGAATTTCCTTATCTTAATAATATTATGGAACAAGGTGAATATGTACATATTGAGCAGGCGATCTTAAAAATATATCCTGAAGTCGGAACATATTCGGATTATAATGTATTACCGGACAGCATCTTTTTGTATATAGCAGACGAGAACAATGTTGTTACCGATGCAGTGAAAGATTATTTGGGAGATGAGGAACAATCGGGTAAGTTGATAAAAGACGACCTTTTCTTCGGAAACACATACTACTATTTTGATGTCAGTCAATTCATGCAAAAAGAGTTAGGTGCTGCGGGAAAAAATAAACATAATCTCCAGTTGGTTTTCAATAGTGATGATTATACCAAGACATTAAAAAATATGACTTTTAGTGATTCAAACGGACAATTTCCAATTACTCTCCAACTAAATTATAAAATATATGAAAGCTATTAATTATATATCCTTCCTTTTATTGATAACACTTAAAACACAAGCGCAAAATGTTATGACCTCTTCACCTTATTCCATGTTTGGTATTGGAGAACTGGAATCGGGGTTGTATGGTCAAAATGCCGGGATGGGAGGTGTTGCTTACGGAATGAGAAATAATATGCTGATAAACATAGAGAATCCCGCAGGATTAACCGCATTGGACAATAAACGCCTGTTGACCGATCTTTCTACATTTGTCAAGAATGAATTCTATACTTCCGGAAATAAGTCCAATAAAGCTTTTACGGGTAGTTTCTCCGGGTTAGTATTTGGGGGACGTATCATCCCCCGATGGTATATGGCTGCAAGTCTGACTCCTTATAGTTCTGTGGGGTATTATTTTCAGTCTATCCAACCGATAGAGGGAAATCCGCATGAAAATTACACCAGTACATTTACTGGAAGCGGAGGGGTTTCGAAGGTTAGTTTATCCAATGCCTACCTTCTGTCCCAACATTGGTCATTGGGACTGAATCTTTGTTATTTGTTCGGAGATATTGTTCAGACAGAACGACAGGGCAGCTTGACCGTTGATAAAAAAATGCACGCACGGTCATTTTACGCTAATTTGGGTATTCAGTATCATCGCTCGATAAATCATGATTTATCCTATGCTATAGGGGCTGTTTATGGGTATCGCCAGAAATTGGATATCTATAATGAGCAATCCTTATCAAATGGCAATGCAACTACCGACAAGAAACAAAAGCCGCAAAAACAGAGTTTACCTCAATATTTCGGTATAGGAACATCTTTGAAGTATAAGAAATGGGAGTGCGCACTGGACTATGCTTTTCAACAATACAGTTCCTTGTCATCAGTAGACAGCCGTATTAGATTTCAAGATGTAAGCAAATGTAACATTGGCATTTGTTATTTTCCTAATGGTTTCCCAAGTGATAATTTCTGGAAACGGGTATCCTATAAAGCAGGAGTAAATCTGGCAACTTCTTATATGGAGATTAACGGTAATTCAGGACTTTCCATGCGAATCAATGCCGGTTTGGGACTACCGGTTTTTAAAGGGAAAATCAATGTCGGTGTATTTTATGACCGGATGCGTCTAAAAAAAGGAGTTTTGGATAGAGATATTATGGGTGCTACTATCACTTTGACTCTTTATGAAATATTTTTCCGAAGGAAAGTCGAATAGAGACTAAAAAAAATCCGTCGTATATGTATTAAAAAACGGACAATTAAACCCTTCGAAAGTCGGGGCTATACTTTGACCGCGTCAAGGTGCTACATCGAGGAGGTCGAAGTTGAACTTCGAGATGGTCAAAGTTCAACTTTAACACGATCAAGGTGCTGATTATGGCAACAAGCTGATATACAGATACTTGTAAAATTATTTATTGATGGTATTTTTTAATTACTTCACTACATTCAGAATGACAGATAGTATAAGTTTATTATGCTGATGTACTTATTTGCATAAAGAATGCAGTATTATGAGTATCTTTCCATTTTCTCTATAAAGTGCAAGGGCGATTCACCACCTATTTTATCCGTTTCATCGGTTGATTTAAAGTTGAGGAGAGAGATGAATTATCTTTGTGGAATCATTAAAACAATAGGTAACAATGTTACGAACAACAAAAAATGAATTATTGATCGGATTCACAATCTCGGTGATTCTTTCCCTCTTTGCTAATTTTGCATTGATAATGCAACATTATGAGCTGATAACAAACTCACCGGCCGGTGATGTTGCCCTTAAACAGGGAAAAATCGAATTGTGGTTTCCTCTATTATGGCTTTTCTTCTTTTCTTTTGTGCTATTCATTCTTTGCAGATGGATATATCGATTAGGAATCAGGAGATTCCATAAAGAAGTGAAGACATTAGGTTTGGCAACCGGAATTTGTCTGCTTGTTGCTTGCGGATTGTACAAGGCATTTCCTTTTATACGTAAAAGTGTTATGACACAAATCCATTCAGATTCTTTTTGTGTAACAGAGCAAGCAGTCAGTCTGTCAAGGGTTTGGACCAGCACAACTCCTGCAATCGAAAAAAAGGATACGCTTGCAAATACTTCCCCTGACAGAGTTCATAGAGGTGTAATAGGAGCAATGACGGTAACATCCAATTCATACCCGTTAATAATAGAACATATTTTCATCTTGCTGACAGTTTTACTAACGATGCTTCTTCTTCATCTTTTTGATAAAAAACAGGAAATGAAGCTGGAATATGAAAAAATAAAAGTCAAACAACTGCAAAGCTCTTACAATGCACTAATGGGACAGATTAACCCTCATTTCTTTTTCAATTCCCTGAATGGGCTTAATTCTTTGATTCGGGCGGGAGAACAGGAGAAGACACTTGAATATCTGGAGGGATTATCGAATGTATTCCGATATATTTTACAGAGTAATCATAAGACATTGGTTTCTCTTGATGAGGAACTGCAATTTGTTAAGGCTTATACTTACTTGTTGGGGGTAAGATACGAACATAAATTATTCTTCTCTATTCAAGTGGAGGAAACTTATTTGAGAAAAAAGCTGCCTATTCTTAGCCTGCTTCCTCTGATTGAGAATGCAGTTAAACACAATGTCATCAGTAAACGGCATCCTTTGCAGATTCAGATTTATACTAAATCCGACAATTGGTTGGTGATATTAAATTCTATCCGACCGAAGATGGAAGAGACTGTTGGACACGGGATAGGGCTAAAAAATCTCCGGGAACGTTACCGGATGTTGACAGGCAGAAATATACAAATAGCAAATGCCAACGGTTGTTTTGAGGTATTTCTTCCTTTATTGAATGAAGTGGAATGAGAAATAATAGCAATAACATGAAAGCAATTATTATAGAAGACGAGACAGCAGCGGTAAGTAGTTTGAAAGCTATTCTGCAACAGAATTCAATGGTCGATATCGAAGTGATTGCCGAACTGGAAACTATTGAGGATAGTGTGGCATGGTTCCGGTCTTCCGGACAACCGGATATTATTTTCATGGATATTCATCTAGCAGACGGATTGGCATTTAAAATTTTTGAGCAGGTAAATATTGAAGCCCCTGTCGTGTTTACTACTGCTTATGATGAATATGCTTTACAGGCCTTTCAAGTATGCAGCATCGATTATTTGCTTAAACCGATAACACTTGCTTCTTTGGAACATGCTTTGAATAAGTTCATGCTCTTTAACCCGATAGAGCGGGAAGAACATATCCGGCGAACGAATGCCGCTATTCGAAACCGAAATGATGTGAAGAAGTTGCTGATAATGCTTGCCGATAAGTTTTATCCGCTTCCGGTAGAAGACATTTTTTACTTTTATACTGCTAAAGAGAAGGTAATAGCCTATACTCTTGACGGTAAAAAACATCCGGTAGACCGTACACTGGATATGCTTGGTGAACAGTTGGATAATTGGCTTTTCTTCCGTGCCAATCGTCAATTTATCATCTCCCGCAAAGCGATTAAGGACGTAGATATCTGGTTGGGTAACAGGCTTTCAGTGAATTTGCTTTTGCCCATCCCGGAACGTATCATTATAAGTAAAGTAAAAACGCCTGTATTTAAAAAATGGCTTATGCAAGAGGAGGAGGGTTAAGTAAGTTCGTTCACCTCCTCTTATTACCTTCCTCACTTGCGAATTATTCCTATTCATCGGTGTTTAACTTTAGTTAGCAGGTATTTCCCTTTAATTTGTAGTAGATATAAACAACAATAAAAGGAATAGTATGCTTAAATGTATCACTTTCGACGGGGATGTTGCTACGCTTGATATGCTAATGGATCATCTGGAGAAAATAGAGAGAGCTTTAACCAAAGTCAATGAGCAATTGTATGCAAAACGAGTTGGTAAGCCCATTTTCCTTCGTGAAGGAAACCGGATTATTCGTTTACACCCGGATGAAATTCTATATGTGGAAGGGTATGGTGATTATGTAAGAGTACATCGTACAAATAATAAGCCTCTACTCTCGCAGAATAGTCTGAAAAGTTTTGAAGAGTGTCTTGGAGAAAACGATTTTTGTCGTGTGCATCGTTCCTATATTGTTTCACTATCTCATATTGAATATATTGAACGGAAAAGAATCCGGATTGGGAGTACAAATACACTTATTCCGGTAAGTGATTCTTATCTACCTGTTTTAATGGGCAAACTGTGTTTGCAAACATAACTTATCTCCATTGGCTGTGCAGCATTGAGTTTATATATTTGAATAATTACATTAAAAAAATGACAAAATGAAAAAGAAGAAATCAGAAATGAGCGGATTAGTATTATTACTATTCTCAACTCTTACATTAATTTGTGGAACTACTACATCTGTCAAGGCACAAAGCTCTGATAATAAAAAAGAGATTGGAGTATCGAAAACTATAGGTAAAGAGGATAATATGGTTATTATTTCTCAAGCAGCTTTCGATTCACAGGCTTGTAGTACTCTTGGTTCTCCAACCGGTATGCAGGCTATGTTTGCTTTTCTGAAGAAGAATATTAACTATTCCTCAAAAGCGATCGAAGAAAAGATAGAAGGGGATGTGACAATCGATTTTACTGTGACCTCAAAAGGTGCGGTAGCCAATAGTCGGATAACGAAAGGACTTCATCCCGATATAGATAAGGAAGTACTTGGGACTGTAAAAAGGATGCCAGTATTGGAGCTTTCAGAAAAATACGGGCAGAAATTTGATACGGATTACAAAATTACGATGAATTTTGCTTTACCGGATGGTATATCACTGACAAAACCTACGATGTCAATAAAGGAAGTGGAAACGGAGAATTTGAAGATGACTGCCATGGAAGAGGAAAAAGGGAAGAAAGAGAAAAGTGGTACTGTAATTGTTTCTACGTCGGTTACGCATACAGAACCGAAGAATTTGGAAGCGACTACAACCGAATGCAAATCAGGTAGTTATATTATAACTACTCGTGACTCATCTGGTATAAAAAAAGATGCGGTTCCAACAAAGCAGGTAATTATAATGACTAAAGATGAATATGTTAAATAGCTAAAAACGAGATATTTATACATAAATTTATTTCATAGAAGTTAAACAGTACCACAGTAAAATGATATAAACAGTTCCCAATTATATAGTGAAAGACTATATATGGTTTATTTGGAAAAAGGAATATCACTCAACTGAGAAATGGACAAGAGACTGACCGAATTTTTATTTTTCGGTTGGTCTCATTTTTCCCGGAAACGCGATGATGTTATATTCAATGAGGATTAAATGTTGGCAATGAATAAATTCATATATGAATATGAAGTGTAACCAGAAATATAATTTGTGTGATGAAAATCCTACAGATTGCCATTTTGAACTGAAAACTTTTGTACAAGGAACTACAGCCCATAATGACGATTCGAACATTAATTATCTTATTTATTGTCAAAGTGGGCATGCCAGAATATTGAGTAGCTTTTTCTATAATGAAATACTTTCTGCGGGAGAAATTATGTTTATTTCCCGCCAAAGTGAATGTAGTGGCATAGCCCTGAGTGATATTACGGTCTTGGTGCATAAGTTCAACAATACAATCTGTCAGAGTGAAAAATGTATTCTTAACTACCTCTATTCTCATCGGTACATTCAATCCAAAATCTATTGTTGCAAGCTGATTGTTCCAGAGTCCTTACAAATCTTGATGAACGGAATTATTTCCTATATTACGGATGAAACGTATGATTCCGAATTGTGGTATATAAAACACAAAGAACTGATATGGGGATTCACACGCTATTACGGTGCGGAAGAGTTGCGTTCGTTCTTTCACCCGATGACCGGTGAGCAAGTGCCGTTTCGAAGTCTTGTGACAACACACTACCGCAAAGCCAACAATACGGCAGAGTTGGCGGAGCTGTGCGGCTACGGGGTGCATACTTTTCGCCGGATATTTAAGAACGAGTTTGGAACTTCCGTTTATCAATGGTTGATTCAAAAGCGGGCAGAACATATTAAATATCGCTTGTCAATGTCTTATATCTCTCTTTCGGACATTATCGACGAGTTCAATTTCTCTTCTGCGCAACATTTCAACAGTTTCTGTAAGCAATATCTGGGTGATACCCCGGGTAATTTGCGAAAAGAGAACAACACTTCTACGAAATGAGACATCCATGGTCATTTTCTGTTAGTATATGACAAATTTACATGATAAGCTATCGCATTGATATTCGTAACTTTGCGACTGAAATCAAAGAGAATGTTTAATGCAAATAAAATGTGAAGAAATGATACGGGAAATGGATAACCGGATAGCTGCCATCGACCTGAACGGGAATCATATTATCAGGGATTGTAAAACAATGCTTATTTTCCTGAAAGAAAAGCTGACCGAATTGAAAGGATTTGTTCAAACCCAACCTTTTGGGAATGACAATGACGAAATCGCCTTTTTCAAGCAGTATAAGCCGAGGATTCTGGGACCCTTGTTTTATTTTCACCATATCCTGCGTATTGAGAGCCAACGCCCTTTGGATGAAAAGGAACTGGATGATTACTACGAAAAACAACAGGAGGAACAAAAGATGTTTTTCGACCGCCATGTGGCGTTTTTCCAATACTACCGCAGTGGGGCTACCTATATGGACAACTACTATTTCCTGCGTGGAAGGCAAGGGAACGCGATTGATGTGGATGTTTGCCAATTCAACGATGACTTGGAGTTCTCAACGGGATATGACCATCTTGTCGCCCGTATCATGGCAATGGAGATGTTGTACGCCTTCTTATCAGTGAAACGTACTTACCTGCAAAATGGTAATGAAGATATGTGTGCTGAACTATTGAAGGTTAAAGGCTCCTATCAATGGACGGGGAGTGCCATTGAATTGGTGGAAATGGTGTACGGACTTAGTGAAATGGGCAGTATCAACAACGGGGAAACCCCGATACATGAGTTAGCCGCCTTTGTGGGTACTCTCCTGAACATCGACATCCGTGATTGTTACAGTACCTATACGGATATGAAACGGCGCAAAAACGAAAGCCGCACGTATTTTTTAGACAAGATGCGGGAACGGCTGAACAAACGGATGGAGCAGGATGATGAGAAAGAACGGAAGCGAAAATAATATCCATACAGCAACAACGGCAGTAATTTTTGAAGTTACTGCCGTTGTTGTTTCTATACATTATTATATATAGGGAATGGAATTATCCTTTTTGCTGTAACAGATGCGAGAGTTCCGGGTCGTCGGCTATGCGCTGCAATTCATTCGAAACGATTTGCTTCACTTCCGCTTTGATGCGGTTGTAGTTCTCCTGTATCTGCTCCTTCATCCGGTCGTTTCCGTTTTCATCGGTGAAGTCGGTAATGATGGGAATTTTCTTGTAAGCGGCTTCCTCCCTCTTCACCTTGTCAGCATCCACCACAATTTCGGCATGGAAGATTTTTTGCTCGATACGTTCGGTGAAGTTATCCGATACGGAGCCGACAAACATACCCTGCGTAAGTCCCGAAATCTTGCTCGGCGGGATAAGTGAATCCATCTGCGTATTGATGGAGGTGGACTTGTCGTTGCGGTTGATGGTGATACTCTGCCGTTTCTGCAACACCTTGCCAAAACGTTCACTTAACGTCTTGGCAGTTTCACCCACTACCTGCCCGGAAAAGATATTACCTACGGTATTCATCACGACTTTCGCCTCCTTGTCCCCATAATCACGCACTAACTGCGAGAAGTCCTGAAAGCCCAGACAAACGGCTACCTTGTTGGAACGAGCAGTTGCAATCAAGTTATCCAATCCTTTGAAATAGATGGTGGGCAGCTCGTCGATAATTACGGAAGACTTAAGCATTCCTTTCTTATTGATGAGCTTTACGATGCGGGAATTATACAAGCCCAAAGCCGCACCGTATATGTTCTGGCGGTCGGGGTTGTTTCCCACACAGAGGATTTTAGGCTCCTGCGGATTATTGATGTCCAATGTAAACTCACTATCCGACATCACCCAATAGAGTTGCGGTGAAATCATTCTGGAAAGCGGGATTTTGGCGGATGCAATCTGCCCCTGCAACTGCTCAGCCGCTCCACCGAGCCATGCATCCATAAAGGGTGAAAGGTAATTTTCGAGTTCCGGGTATGAGGTCAGAACCGGGAAAATATCTTCGTACCGGCGGTTCAACAGTTCGATGGCATGGGGAAACGTGCAGTATTTACCGCCCTGATAAATCCGCAAGTACCAGATGATGGCGGCGAACAGGATAATCGGTGATTCCACAAAGAAGTCGCCCTGCTTCTGCACCCATGATTTATTGAGGTTGAGCATGATGGTGTACGCTGATTCGTAAGCGTCTGTAATATCCTCCATGAAATCCGGATGAATGGGATTGCAGCGGTGCGAACGACGGGGATCGTCAAAGTTGATGACATAGAATTTTGGCTTTACCGTATAGCCGTCCTGATTGTTAATCAGATGGTTGTAGGCAATTGTGGATAGGTCGGGAAACTTGAAGTCGTAAATATATTGACTGAATCCCTTTTCAATCTGCTGTTTGATATAGTTGTTTACCACGGCGTATGACTTCCCGCTGCCCGGAGTTCCTAACACGATGGACGCACGAAAAACGTTTACAACGTTAATCCAGCCATCGTTCCATTTCTTTTTGTAATAGAAACGTGTCGGTAAATTCACGGAATACTCGTTCTCAATGAGCCTTGTTTCCTGCTGGAAGGATTCGTTTTCCGTATTGAACACGTCGTCCATGAGGTTGTTCTTCAAAAGGCGGCTTATGTACAGCCCCGACATCAGGAGGCAGATATAGCCGACCGCCATCGTGAAAATATAGATAGCGGTATTCGCCTCTATGCCCAATGGCAGCGACAATATCCACCAGTTCAGAAAGAAGAACACGAAACCCACGCCCATGAACGTCCAGATTTTCGTCCATGTGATTTTTTCCTCCTTCACGCCCGACGTACCCAAACAGGACAGTCCAAGTAACAGGACGGTGAACAGCTTGGTGTAAATGATACAGCCGAACAGCCCCGCCGTGCGGTGGAAGTTCATCAGGATTTTATCAACTACCCCAATATTTACTCCCCATAAGCGGATAGCCTCGTAACAATACCAATAGATATTGATTACCACAAATAATATACTCACGGCACGCAGAAAATCCATGATTTTCGCCAATGCCCTCAAATCGTCTTCTTGTTGTGACATACTGATTTTAGTTTAAAATTCTACAATTAAATACCCCTCCCTTTTCTCTTTTTCTTCTTCCGCTGCATCTTCCGGCGGAACGCTTCTTCCTCCGGATCAGTACCGGGTACGATGGACAGGTCGAACATTCCCCCCGTCACAGAATCCTCGCCGGGTTCATGGACTTGTTTCGTGAACGGCACAAACGGTTCACGTTCTCCGGTATGCTGTTGTGGTACAGTAGTTCCTATTCCCGTCGGTATAGGGCTGCTTGATGCAACCACCCATTCCTGTAAAGTATTTGCGGAGAGTTCCTTGCCCATGCGTGACCCGTTCAACACGCAACCGGTGTTGTGGTCGATGAAGGTCGCACCGTAAATCCTGCCCGTATCGGTTTCCCGAAATACGGTATCTATCCCTTTGGATTCCAACACTCGTATAAGTTCATTCTTGCCTGATGCTTGTCGGAGGGTGGCGAGAATGGTAGCCTTTGTCTGCCCTGCAAGCTCCTTTTCCTTTATTTCGGTTCGGGAGGCGGCACAGCGGTTATCAAAGGCTTCATATCCGGCATACTTTCCGAAGCGGGAGGCTTTCAGCGGATTGCCAGTCTTATTTCCCGCATCATCGGTCGCCGAATAGACAAAACCCCTGTATTCCCTGCCGTGTACCTCGCCCCGTGCTTCTTCTACGGTGATATTGTAGAGGGACAACAAGGCACGGTATTCACCGAGCGATTGGTAGCGGTAGGTTTCCGAGAGGGCTTTCAGCACGTTTCCGACTTGGCGTTTCACATTCCCCTCGGATACGTCCACTTTGCGGAGTGCCCCTTGTTCCAACCGCTGTTTGCTGTTTCCAGACGGATGCAATCCATACTTCTTTTCCAGTGCATTGGTAGCCCGTTTGCTCCGGCGGTGGATGTAGTCGTTGTTGAGCCGCTTGCCGTCCTTACCCACACGTATGGAAACGATATGCAGGTGGTGGCGGTCGATATCCTCGTGCTTAAATACGATATAGGGCTGATTGCCGTAGCCGATTTTATCCATGTATTCCCGTGCGATGTCGGCAAGCTCCGTATCGGTCAGCTTATCTTCCGGATGCGGATTCAGAGAGATGTGGATAACAGGCTTCTCGGTACGCATGCGGGCAGGAAGATACCTTTCAAAATCTGCTGTGGCACGGGCAATGTCCACCGTTCCCGTACCATTATCAAGGATTTTGTTGGAGGCAAGTAACTTGCCTTCGCCCTCGTTTACTTTCTGCCCGTTGTATGCCAACGCGCCGTACAGGGAGTTTCCTACATTGATGTTCGCAACCATTCCTGCTCGAATTTCTGTGTCAATGCTATAATTTCACGGCTCACCGCTACAAGCTGGCGGGTGGTTTCTTCCAATTTATAAAGCAATGCCATCGCTTTTTTCTCGGAAAAACGGCTCTTCAGTTCTCTTACAACTTGGTTGTAATTCACTCCGATCCTGCGGAATTGGGCGTTCAGGTCGGAGAGTCCGGCGTAGTATTCAGGAAAGGAATTATCTACTTTAATGACCTTGAATACCTCCCCGAACACACGGGCTTTGATAAAAATCGCTTTCGCATACTCGCCCGACTGCTCGTACATGGTGAGGAAACGGGCGTGTTCCTCGTCATCAAAACGTACCATCACGCAGTGCGTCTTGGGGTTCAGCTTCGGGATGCGTCCCGTTCTCTTTGTCTTTTCTTTCATCTAACGTGGATTTTAGTGGTATCACGACAAAAGCCACTCTTCAACGCCTACGGCAGTTTGGGGCAGTCCGACTTCGGAGGACAGCCCGGCTCCCTGCAAGGGCAAGGTGCGGCGGGTTACCCGCTGCCTTTTGAGTTACTGAGAAGACACCTTGCTATGTTCGGGTGAACATAAAAATCCGTCCGGGGGACGGATTGGAGAGAGCTTATCACACTGCGCAGCCATGTGGGTAACGAGCCTTATCGCTTGGGGACAAAAGTACAGCCTTTAACGGCTTGATTTCAAGATGCGAAAACGCCACAAACTTCCATCCCGAAGCCACAAGCTGCCACCGCTCCCGAAAACGATACAAGCTATGATTATTCGTTGTTTATTTGCCGGAGAATTGAACGTACAGCGGGATAAATATCGGAATGAACCGATGTCGGAAGGTTCGGTTTCATGTATGAATGTATAAACCGACAACGCAAGGAAGCATCCGATTTCGCAATGTAAATTCCACTGTATGTTTAATCATCCGGAGGTCGCTTCCAACCAAAAATACGATTACCCAACTTTGGTTGGTAACAACATTGGGCAGTTGATAGGTAGGAACAGACAGCCGGATAAAAATTACGATGTACGAACCATCGTTGAAAGGAATATTCAAAGAAATAAATAAACGATTGTATCACCATTAAAACGAATAAAAGAATGAATGAACCAATTTATGTAGCTTTTTCCACGCAAAAAGGCGGGGCAGGCAAAACGACTTTGACGGTACTTACCGCAAGCTATCTCCATTATGTCAAGGGATATAATGTAGCAGTGGTGGACTGTGATTTTCCACAATACAGTATCAAGGATATGCGCGACCGTGATATGGCATCGGCAACCGGAGATGACCATTACAAGGCGATGGCTTACGAGCAGTTCAAACGCCTGCAAAAAAAAGCATATCCCGTGATAAGCAGCAGACCGGAAGATGCGCCGGACAACGCCGCCAAACTTGTCGGGTCGGGACAGCCTCTCGACTTTATATTCTTCGACCTGCCGGGAACCATCAACAACGCGAGCATCGTCAATACGATAGCCACGATGGACTACATCTTCTGCCCCATAGCTGCCGACCGTGTCGTCATGGAAAGCTCCATCCGCTTCGCCTCCATCATCCACGAACACATGATAAGCACGGGCAAGACGAATGTCAAGGGATTGTATATGCTGTGGAATATGGTGGACGGGCGAGAAAAGACAGAGCTGTATGGCATGTATGAAAAGGTGTGCGCGGAAATGGCTCTCCCCGTCATGAAAACGTTCTTGCCCGACAGCAAGCGTTTTCGCAAGGAAGCGGCAACGGAACGCAAGCAGGTATTCCGTTCGACTATTTTTCCTGCCGATAAGATGCTGGTGCGTGGCAGTAATCTGGATACGCTTGTAGAAGAAATTCTGGGTATCATAAAACAGTAATCTATGGCTAAGAAACTAAAGATTGATACTATTGATGAGAATTTCATCATCAATTCTTTCCGTCAGGATGAACCTGCACCTCCGACTGCGGAAAAGCCGACGGAGGTGCGGGAAGAAGAAAAGCCGGAAGAGGAAGAAATGCCTCTGCCACAGAAACAACCCGTTGAGGAATCCCGCCGCCGGAAACAGAAAGCAAAGGACGGCGATTATCAGGAATTATTCCTCAAAGAAGCGGAAATATCCGCCCGCTTCGGAAAAACGGTTTATGTGCGCAAAGTCTATCATGAGCGGATACAACGGATAGTAAGGATTATCGCAAAGGACGAAGTGTCTTTGTTCAGTTACATCGACAATGTGCTGGCGCATCACTTCGCAACTTTTCAAGATGATATAACCGCATTATATAACGAACGTAACAATTCAATTTTTTAATCATTAAAATAAAAACGTATGAAAACAAAGAATAATTTTTTCAACAGACTTTCGTCACAAGCAAAAGAAACACAGAGCTTATCAGCCAATTACCGGGCGCGTTTCCTGAAAGAACCCAATGTAAGAGCAAAGGAAGGTAAACTTGTTTATGTGAGCCAGAAACATCACGAGTGCATAAAATATATTGCCCGAATTATCGGCAAGAATGAGGTTTCAATCTACGGGATTATAGATAATATCATTGCCGAACATCTGGAACGCTATCGTGCGGAGATTGGCGAATTACATAAAGAGTACAATAATCCATTGTCAAACCTTTAAGAAATTAGCAATATGGATATTAATAAAAGAAGGACAGTAATGGAGTATTTGGTTTCCAAAGAAATAAAGGTACGTAAATGTGTCTATATCAGCCGGGATATACAGGAGAAAATTGCTAAAATAGTCAATATCCTATCCAATGGTGAATCAACCATCGGCAGCTATATAGACAATGTATTGTTGGAGCACCTGAATGAACATAAGGACGAGATAAACGCCCTTTATCATGAACGGATGAATGATTTGGTATAAAAACTATGGAAACAATACTGATATGCCTACTGCTGCTCTATAACGCATGGCTGGTGAGTTATATCCTGCTGGGAAGGCGGCAGAAAGACGCTCCTGCGGCAGCGGAGCGACCGCCCGCAAAGCCGCCCCGACGGGACGAGGGGATTGTCGGCAAAAGCCTGTTCAAGATGGAAGTGAAAACGCCACAAGCGACCATCCCGGAGCCACAAGCTGCCAAACCCGATGAAGGTGAGGATGTTACGGATATTGCCGTTACTTTTGCCGATGAAATGCCGAGCAAGCGAGAGCAGAGTGGAAACTCGTTTCCAACTATGCCGAGTGCAGCCGGTATTATGCAAAAGGACGAAACGCCTGCGGCACGGCTGCCCGATGACAAGCTGGATGAAGCCTTTACCGACATCCGTATTACCGACGTTCCCGTGGAGTATGCGGAAGATGAAGAGGAAAAACAAACAACGGGCAGGCGATATGCCACCGGAGCCAGCTTCGAGGAAATCGGGGAAGCGGTGAAGGTAGCCGACAACCCGGCAGCGACAGCGGAAGAGCGCAAGCGTGCCGGACAGGTCTTCTCCGAAATGGAAGGCAACGAACTTTTCAACAAGATGATTGGAAGTAACGCTCAGCGGGCAAAACGAATAACGGGGTTAATGGATGAAATTTCCGGTAAGACTATCTCTGGGGAGGGAAAGGCGATTGGAAATGTAGTCCATCCCCGAAATAAAACCGGCGTGGAAATGCCTGCGGACATCAGCGGGTTCGACATCCGGGATTTTGTATAACAATTAAAAACAGTACGGACAATGAAACAGAAAGAGTACGGATAAGCGGAGTGCCGCCACTAAAATCCAAAAAGTAAAAACAGTATCAACCGTCGCGGGAGATTATCCAGCTCCTGCGACACAATCAAAAAAAGTATTTATGACAAAGAAACAGATTCTTTTTTCCGCAGCCCTTCTGATGGCTGCATCCTCCGCTATGGCACAAGGAAACGGCATGGCGGGTATTACGGAAGCCACTTCGATGGTAACAAGTTATTTCGATCCGGTGACCAAACTGATTTACGCCATCGGCGCAGTGGTCGGCTTGATTGGCGGAGTTAAGGTGTACGGGAAGTTCTCTTCGGGTGACCCCGATACGAGCAAGACCGCCGCAAGCTGGTTCGGCGCATGTATCTTCCTGATTGTAGCCGCCACCATCCTCCGCTCATTCTTCTTATGATATAAGGCATGGCAGAATTTCCAATCAACAGGGGGATTGGAAAGTCGGTTGAGTTTAAGGGGCTGAAAGCGCAATACCTGTTCATTTTCGTGGGCGGACTTCTGGCTCTCTTCATACTCTTTGTGATAATGTACTTGTCAGGTGTGAACCAATGGTTCTGCATCGGGTTCGGGCTGGTCGCCGCATCGGTTCTGGTGTGGCAGACCTTCGCCCTGAACGCCAGGTACGGCGAACACGGGCTGATGAAAATGCAAGCCCGTGGCAGCCATCCGAAGTACGTCATCAACCGGCGTAAAATCTCCCGGCTATTCAAAAAGGGCCGCAAACCCTCTTAATTCTCTATACATTATAATAATAGGAAGAACAAGATGAGAAATACACTGAAAGCAACAACCTTGGAGAGCAAGTTCCCCTTGCTCTCGGTTGAAAACGATGTCATCGTATCGAAGGATGCGGACGTCACGGTAGCCTTCCGGGTGGAACTGCCCGAACTCTATACCGTGACCTCAACGGAATACGAAGCGATACACTCGGCGTGGGTCAAGGCGATGAAGGTGCTGCCGGATTACTCGATAGTCCACAAGCAGGACATCTTTATCCGCGAGAGCTACAAGCCGGACACGGACAGGGAGGACATCAGTTTTCTTTCCCGTTCGTTTGAACGTCATTTCAACGAGCGACCGTTTTTAAACCATACCTGTTACCTGTTCCTGACCAAGACGACCAAAGAGCGCAGCCGCATGCAAAGCAACTTCAATTCGCTGTGTCGCGGATTCATCGTCCCGAAGGAAATCAAGGACAAGGAAGCGATGGCGAAGTTCATCGAAGCGGTCGGGCAGTTCGCCTCTATCATGAACGAGAGCGGATTTGTCAGGCTCCACCGACTGACCACTGATGAAATCGTCGGGACAGGACAAACGGCGGGTATCGTGGAGAAATACTTCTCGCTCTCGCAGACCGACACCACCACGTTGAAAGACATTTCGCTGGGTGCGGACGAGATGAGAATCGGCGACAATATCCTTTGCCTGCACACCCTTTCGGACGTGGAGGACTTGCCGGGCAACGTGATGACCGATATACGGTATGAGAAACTGTCCACCGACCGGAGCGACTGCCGCTTGTCGTTCGCTTCACCCGTCGGTCTGCTGTTGCCGTGCAACCACATACTGAACCAGTACGTGTTTATTGACGACAGTGCCGCCAACCTCCAAAAGTTCGAGAAGATGGCGAAGAACATGCACTCGCTCTCGCGGTACAGCCGCTCGAACCAAATCAACAAGGAGTGGGTGCGACACGATGTCGTATGAGTAATTGTTAAACAAGGATTTAACCCGTTGTTTCGTCAACGGTAGCCTATGGACAGATGCACCAATAGTAATATAATGTATTACAGCTGTCCTGACAAGGTAACCCTTCCGAAAGGAGCAGTCAGAACCGTGAGGGGAAGACAATGGCTGTTAGTATCATACAGTCGGGGAGCTTGGCTTGGGTGGTATGGTTAGCGTAAGCGAACTGTCGTTTAAACGTCGTAAGGTTGAATAAGCCAACGATACTGGTTAAGGCTTTAGCCCAAAATGGGAAGCAGTCGGATATTCTCCTCCACTCTGAGAATACACGAACATTAGCACTGCCGGCGTAATAGACAGAACCTAACCCATCCGTAAGTTACTTCATACGGAACGTGGTAAGCCCGTATTTCTCCTGCGTATGCAGGTAAGCCGACCGCAAGGAAAGCCGAATGGGATGCGGGTATAGGATAGTGGAAAAAGCGAATGCCATTCTGTAATGGATTGGATAGGAGTTTAAACGTCACTCCACTGCGAAAGCAGGCTGACTTCCACAATAGGTAATTCTTTACAAGAAACTTTTAGAACTTTTTAAAGTGGAAAAGCAAATGAACGAAATTAAAAAATCGTGTGCATCGACTGACCGTGCAGTGAACGATTGGGACAGTATCAACTGGCTCAATTGCGAAGTTGCGGTTCAAAAGCTACAAGCACGTATTGTAAAGGCTCAAAAAGAAGGTCGCCCGGGCAAAGTGAGAGCTTTGCAGTGGACATTGACCCATTCGTTTTACGCTAAAGCATTAGCCGTAAGACGGGTAACTTCCAACAAAGGGAGTAAAACGGCAGGTGTTGACATGGTTACATGGAATACTCCTGATGCGAAAATGTGTGCGATAGCCGAACTGAAACGGAAAGGCTATACACCTCAACCTCTTAGACGAATACATATTAAAAAGAGTAATGGGAAACTAAGACCGTTAGGGATACCGACAATGAAAGATAGAACAATGCAGGCATTGTATTTAATGGCATTAGACCCTGTAGCAGAAACTACAGCAGACAGTCATTCTTTCGGATTCAGAAAAGAAAGAAGTACAGCAGATGCTATACAACAATGCTTCATTGACCTGTCCAAAACAGTATCTCCGCAATGGATTCTTGAAGGGGACATAAAAGGTTGTTTCGACCACATTAGCCACGGATGGTTACTGAACAATATCCCCATGGATAAGATGATGCTACGAAAATGGCTAAAATGCGGATTTATTTTTGATAAACAACTGTTTCCAACAGAAGAAGGAACTCCGCAAGGAGGGATTATTTCACCAACTCTTGCAAATATGGCTTTGGATGGACTGGAAAAGCTATTGAAAGACAATTTCAAAATAAACTTTTCTAAGAAAAACTATTATACGCCAATGATAAATCTGGTACGCTATGCTGATGATTTCATTATAACAGGTGTCAGCAAAGAATTACTGGAAAACCAAGTTAAGCCACTGATAATTGAGTTTCTTCAAGCAAGAGGGCTTACCCTATCAGAAGAAAAAACGAAGATAACTCACATTGAAGAAGGGTTTGATTTTCTCGGATTTAATCTAAGAAAATACAAAGGTAAATTTATCATGAAGCCTTCAAAGAAAAGTCGAAAGAGATTCTTGGACAAAGTTCGTGAGATTGTAGATAAAAATAAATCTACCAAACAACAATCCTTGATTCGATTATTAAATCCAGTCATTAAAGGATGGGCGAACTACTACAGAGGGTGTTCTGCTTCGGAAACATTCAAAAAAGCAGATACACAGATATTCAACAAACTATGGCGATGGTCTCGGAGAAGACATCCAAAGAAAGGCAAACAATGGGTTGCGAACAAATATTATCACACGGTTAGAGGTAGAAGCTGGACTTTTGCTGTACCGCTTATAAATAAGGATAGTGGTAAATACCATACACTTATAAGATTATCGGACACCAAAATAAAGCGACATATCAAAATCCGTAGTGAAGCCAACCCCTACGATGCTGATTGGAAAGATTTTTTCGAGAAACACAAGACCAGAAGAATGCTTGCACATTTAGATGGTCAGCAATTTATCTATCGCTTGTGGGAAAAGCAAATGCAATGTTGTCCCGTATGTGGAAAACACATAACACGGGAAACCCCTTGGAAAGTCATAGAAACAACAGGGAGTAGTAGAAAGGTGAAAGTCCTTATACACGACAATTGCAGCCGAATTACTAACAGAAATAAATGGAAATTACTATGAGCCGACTTTTATGTACAAATAGAAGTTTTGAATTGCTTGAGCCGTATGAGGGGAAACTCTCACGTACGGTTCTTAGAGGGGAAAGCTCCCGAAAGGGAGCTGACCTACTCGACATAGACTTGTATCTGAATGAAGCGCACAGTTACTCGCTCACTTCAGTACGCTGCCATTGCAACGTGATGGCATGGGCGGAGGATGGAGAGGAACTGAAAACCATACGCAATGATGTGGGCAGCCAGTTGGCACTGATGGAATGTAAACCGAGACATAACACGGTGGACACGCCGACCTTGTTCTGGGCGGGCATTCCGGGCAACGCCGCCGATTTTCCGGCGGAGGAATCCTTTTATACCTTTATCGAACAGGCGGTCTGTTTCTTCGCGGAGGAAACGAACTACAAGAACTCCCCGTCGCCTTTCGGCATCAAGATGGTGGACAGGCTCACGGGAAAACCCCTGCACGTGGATATTTCCGACCTGCCGATGAAAAAGGGAATCACGACAAACCGAAACAAATTCGTTCTCGGTCCGTCGGGCAGCGGAAAATCCTTCTTTATGAACCACATGGTGCGCCAATATTACGAGCAAGGCACGCACGTCGTTCTGGTAGATACAGGTAACTCCTATCAGGGACTTTGCGAGATGATTAACAAGAAGACCAAAGGGGAGGACGGGATTTACTTCACGTACACCGAAGAAAACCCTATCAGTTTCAACCCGTTCTACACGGATGATTTCGTGTTCGACGTGGAGAAGAAAGACAGTATCAAAACTCTGCTGCTGACTTTGTGGAAAAGCGAGGACGACAAGATTACGAAAACGGAGTCGGGAGAATTGGGCAGTGCGGTGACGGCGTACATCGACCGCATCAAGGCTGACCGCACTATCGTTCCGAACTTCAACACGTTCTACGAGTTCATGCGGGACGTGTACCGCACGGAGTTGGAAGAACGGGCTATCAAGGTAAGCAAGGATGATTTCAACATTGATAATTTCCTCACCACATTGCGCCAGTATTATCGGGGCGGACGTTTCGACTTCCTGCTCAATTCGGACAAGAACATCGACCTGCTAAACAAACGGTTTATTGTCTTCGAAATTGACGCCATTAAGGAAAATCGCGAACTTTTCCCGGTTGTGACCATTGTCATTATGGAGGCTTTCATCAACAAAATGAGGCGTTTAAAGGGTATCAGAAAGCAAATAATTGTGGAAGAAGCTTGGAAGGCTCTATCTTCTCCGAGCATGAGTGAGTATTTGAAATACCTGTACAAAACCGTTCGCAAGTATTTTGGTGAAGCCATCGTCGTGACGCAGGAGGTGGACGATATTATCAGTTCTCCGGTGGTGAAAGAGGCGATTATCAACAACTCCGATTGCAAAATCCTGCTCGACCAACGGAAATACATGAACAAGTTCGACAGCATCCAGAACTTGCTCGGTCTGACGGACAAGGAACGGGGGCAGATACTCTCCATCAACATGGCGAACAACCCGTCACGGCTCTATAAAGAGGTGTGGATCAGTTTGGGCGGAACCCAATCGGCGGTATATGCCACCGAAGTATCGGTTGAAGAGTACCTGACGTTTTCGACGGAGGAAACGGAGAAAATGGAGGTACTCGCCCTTGCCAATGAATTGGGCGATATAGAGCTGGCTATCAAGCAGCTTGCGGAAAGAAAAAGAAGTAAGAACTAAAAAATCAAGTGACATGACAGTAATTTCAAAGAACCGGCTCATCGAGCTGGCAGGCTATGCCCTTGCCCTTTCCTCGCTATTGCTTGCCGCCTGCGGCGAGGTGAAAGATACCGATTTAGGCAAGTTGTGCGGTAATTGGGTAAGCGTGGGCAGAAAACCCGACGTGCTGATATTCAAGGAAGGGGAACGGTACAAAGTGACCGTCTTCAAAAAATCGGGTGTCAGCCGCAAACTGAAACCGGAAACCTTCCTGCTGGTGGAGGAAAACGGGAATCTTTTTATCAATGCAGGCTACCGGATTGACATTGCCTACAATGAGGTAACGGACGTTTTGACCTTTTCGCCGAACGGTGATTACATGAGAGCGAGCGAGAAACAGTAGTAACAACCATTTAATAAAGTAATGAAAGAAATGAGAACGAAAATAATCATGATTTTCAGCCTGTGCCTGCTTCTGGCAGGCAGGGCAAACGCCCAATGGGTAGTGACCGACCCGACCAATCTGGCACAAGGTATCGTGAATACGACCAAACAGATTATCCAAACTTCTTCGACGGCTTCCAACATGATAAAGAATTTTCAGGAGACCGTAAAGATTTACGAGCAGGGTAAAAAATATTACGACGGTGCGCCCGTATAGGCGATATAATAAATGTAGCATTGGCAAG
>UMII01000948.1_pt1 | contig 40656 bp, 61 predicted proteins | sample 1965731 | NCBI WGS metagenome assembly UMII01 (sample SAMEA4836118, study PRJEB28245) | human gut metagenome | biome: gut microbiome; material: fecal sample | place: Denmark | collected 2008
TGTTTTTGTTTAAAATGGTCAACCACTGGTGCAGACTGGCTTTGTCTCAAATTGTTCATCTATTAGCCATTCGTTAATATTTGTTTAAATATCAATATGTTATATAAAGTCCAGCAAAAAAAATAAAATATTTTTCAATTTTGAAGTGTTTAAGACTTGACACGCCTAAGTGTGTGTAAAACTTGGATTTTTAGATGCCATTTTTACGCGCCAAATAAAAACAATGAATTACAAACTAAAATTTTACAAGCGTTCCGAAATAACGGTATACGTTCCGAAACTCCCTATTTTGTCGGGCTGATCACCTTGTCTTTTCGGATGTAACGTTTTGTCATCCGCAAAGACGTATGACCGAGTTGTTTTCTGGCTTCATCATCGCCCGCAGATAATGATTTATCTGTACCCGCTTTGGCTCGCAAGTCGCGGAATTGGAATTGTTCAAGTTCATTTCTCAACTCCGGATAAAGCGCAATAGCTTTCCTCTTTACGTCCAAAAAGTTATTTGTCACCAATGCACGGGTCATTGGATTGCCCCAAGTATTAAGGAAAAGATAGCCTTCCTTATCTTGTAACCGCCGCTCAACAATTTCTTGTAGCTGCCCGATTATTGCGATGCGTAGTTTCGCACCAGTCTTTTGTTGCGTGATATGTAAAATTCCGTCATAGATATGGCTGCGGTGGATTTTGACAATATCTACTGGGCGTTGACCGGTCAGATAGGCTATATCCATTAGGTCTTTCATGTCTTGGTCGCAGAGTTCGTAAACCTTTTGATAAACGTGATCTTCGACGTAAACATCACGCGGTTTCACTTTATGCTTTGCGATACCGTCGCTAGGGCAGGGGAGCTTTGTATATCCCCATTCGCGCGCCATTGCCCAAATGTGGTGAAATAGAGTAACTTCTCTATTTGCCGAACTTGGTTTATCTTTCCGCCAAGTCAAATACTCCCGAATATGTTTTGGCTCAATTTGCTCTAAGGTCGGATTGTCGAAAAATTTCTTTAAAAATCCGATTGAGTGCTTATTCCCTATAATTGTTGTTTCCGCCTTGTTTGGCACAATCTCGTCCATATATCTCGCCACCACCGCATGAAATGTGATAATTTCATTCGGCAAGGAACGATCTAAATTTAACTTAGCGGCTTCCAAGATTGCTTGATGTTTGTTCGTGCCAAGAGATTTTTCGGATTTGTCGGCGAGCGTGTAGAAATAATAGGTTATGACTTTCCCGCTGGCGCGTTTTCTCCGGCGGCAAACTAAGTTTTGTGGCAATCCTTGGTTTTCATAGTTTCGTGGTCGTCCCATGATTTCCCCCCTATGCGTAAAGAACTTTTGGACTCCAAGTTTCTTTTTCTGCGCCAGCTTTGTTTGATTTCGTTTTAGTATTAGCATAGTCACGGCGAACGACAGGATAGCCGGCGGCATTTAAAGTAAACTTGATCCCCTGCGCGTTTAGCTGCTTAATAATTCGCGATTTCTGTTTGCATCCCGTCAGAAATTCAATTTCAGGACGGGATAAAAATTCGTCATAGACATTGATTTCCATTTTGTGTTTCCCTTAAATCAACGCGATCTAACAATATCCGGCACTTCAATAACAATAATTTGGTTATCATCCACGCCTTTGTATTTCTTCCAATAATGGACGATTTCTAACGCTTGCCCTCTCGTTACGCCTTTATCAGATTCGCTTATTACGTCCCATTCACGGTGAAACCGGCACTCAAGGACAATGTATTTCCGCCCGTCAATAATTTCAGGTGTTGTATTAAAAAACATTCTTCGCTCATCTCTGAATTAGCCAAATTTTTACCTGGAAGAAGAACACATCCTCTCGCAATCTCATGTTGCTATATCGTTTGAAATGATAGATCAGATAAAACGCAGTTAAATTGAATATTGCCGACCAAAATAAAAAATCGTTCATAGTGACCCTTAAAATAAAAAACGCTCACTGGGAGCGTTGTTGTTTTTGTTTAAAAATTCTTTCGCACTTTTATATATATCCAATATTAGTGGAATGGGAATGTTAGACCTTTCGTTGTAGCTTTTAGAAAATGTGGCCCAATCTTTACTTGGTTTCGTTTTCTCGGACTTTAGATTGAGATTGATATTACTCTTAAATCTAGTCGGCTTATTTAACGGATAACCGTAGTTGTTATAAAAAGTTAAGTTATCAAACGGAATATTAAAGTTCAAAATATCTTTGATATAGTGCCATATCCGGCTTGCGCTCGGATTTTCTATTACATAGATTTGAGGCTCATATCTCTTGATAATTTCGATCGTGTTATAAATACACAATTCACCATTTATCCGATTCAAAAACGAACGCTCGTACTTGAACTGGACGTGTGGTAAATCGTAATCAACACTGTTCCGAATCGTAAATTTGGATAACTCTCTATTGATCGCGCCGGTTTCTTGCTTCCAACTTGCGTTGCCCCCCCACATAGCACTTGCGACCGACCAACTTTCGCACGGTGGACTAGCAATAATTAAATCGGGACTAGGCAATTTATCAAGAGTATCAAACAGAGTGTTATCCCCGAACATACGCGAATAGTCGGCAAGATTTAGATTGATAAAGTGGTAATTCTTATTCTCAATATCCATGCCTATCGGGTAAATTTCAATATCCGAGTATTCTTTCGCTGCTTGCGTATAACATCCATTGCCACTATCGAATAACGCCCAAACAATCATACTTTCTCCATAAAAACAAAACCGCACAAAAGTGCGGTAAAATTGATTTCGGGAAATTTCCAGAGATTTCCAGTAATTTCCCGAATTTTAGTTATCAACTTTTATTTGATAGCTGGCGGATGTGGAATTGGTCGCCAGTGAGTAACCTGTGGCAAGTCAAAACCATAGGTAGAGCCAACAAAACAAAAGCCGTCGTTGCATTTGCCGTCATCAAGCCAAGCTATGTCGAATTGTTTTCGGTCGCCAATATTCAGCGTTGGCACGAAGATAAGAACATCTTCGCCAACAGGTGGAAGTCTGTCTTCAATCCTGGTCCAGCCGTTGTTTTCGTTACTCATACTTTCACCTACGCGTAAGACGTTAAAAGTAATTCAGGTTCACCGCGAAAGAATTTCACAGCTAGGTCTTTCAGTGACATTTGATAAATTCTTCCATTTTCGTCATCTCGGACATCTCTTGGTTTAGTGATCTCGTCATCAACCAATCTGCCATAAAGACCTTGTTTAATAATATCTTCGTCAATGCCGTCACGAAATTGAGCGTTTACAATATGTTCGAGAGAATAACCGCAATAAATTTCGGTTTGTTCTTCGATCCAATAGAACTTGAGCTGGTTTACCGCTTGATCAATTACGGCATCAAGCCCGACCCGAATATTATCGTGATAAAAACAATCATCTAAGATTAATCCGCCGCCAAGGGTAATTTCAAATCCCTTTTCCAGTCCGTCTTGTACGATATATGGACGACGGTTTTGGATAAAATCAAGTCTTGATCTGTCTTTTAGCAAGTCTTCGTATTCTACTTTGCTGATTGTTACTGTTTCAGTCATTTTATTCACCCCGTGATTTGTCTTTATATTGCATATCCGCTGGGAGATTGATTACATTTAACAGCGAACCTTGTTCATTTGCGTCTCTGTGTGCAATCAGCCATTCTTTAAAATCTGACAGTTCCGGCTCGCAATTACCGACTATCTTGTTTACATCATCCCTGTGTGTAACCGATTCGATCATTCGATCTCTTAATTCGCTATCAAACAACGCCCAATGCGCTTTCGTAAACATGACTAATTTAGGCGGTGTGTGATAGCCAATCGTATTATCGAAATAGTCGTAAAACATCTGCCGAAACATCGATACTGGAATATTTATATTCAGTTTTACTTCGTTCATAACAACTTCCTTTCTGGAAAAAGACCGCACTTTAAATCAAAGTGCGGTCTTATTTATTTAGTCTAATACGCCCTCGTAGAAATCTACGTCGGTAATATTGGCTTTCAATTTTTCCAATGTTGTATTAAACGCGTCTTCAACCACTTTTTCCGGATTGATTAATTCGTACCACAAGAATAGCGAACCGTCCTTAATACGATAACGAATGCGCGCTTTTACTTGGTAGTAATCGCCGTTATGGAATGGTTGGATGCCCAACACAATTTCTTCTGGTAGTTTTGCGTTGCCACCACCAGTTTTTTCGTCTGTGTAGGTAAATGACATAGTACCGTCTTGTAAGCGTTTAACCGATTTAAATTCAGATTTTCGGGTTTCTTCGAAGGCGAGCACCATTGCCAACAATTCGGCACCGTTTACGATATTGCCGTCAGTTGCGATGCAATGAATGTTGTTTTCCAAAAATGCACCAAATTCAACTTGGCTCATTGCCTGTTTGTCTTTATGCGCCCATTCTTTCCAATCTTTTGAGTAAGGACAATTGTAGGTTGCGGTATGGTCACCCCAACGTGGATTAGCTGGGTCTGCGTGGTAGTCGAAAACTGCGGTAATTTCCAATTCATCTAAGTCGGCAAAAATAGCGGTGCCGGCCACCTTGAATTTGTTGGAGTAATCAATTAAGGACTGTTCGGTTCTTAAGTTCAGATTTTGACGCAAACGGTTCGGTGCAGGCTGTAATTTTTCCAACGATTCGACGCTGAACTCGTTATTTAAAATAACGGCTTTATAGCCATCTTCAACAGGCAGTCCATTGATCGCAAGTTTGGCAATATCGTTTACGGTTGTTTTTTCCATTTGTTTTTCCTCTTATGGAGTTAATAAAAAAAGCCTGTCGTGTGATAGGCTGGTGATTAAGATTTACGATTAAGCTGCGGCGGAGCTGTTAACGATTTTCAGACAGCTTGCCGGTTTATCTTCGACGGTTTTCAAATCCATTTTAAGTTGGCTTGGGTCATCGAAAAGCACGTCACCGTCAGCCGTTGAGAACACAATGCTTTCTTCGCGATCCAATTCAGGGATTTTTGAATTAACCATTGGTGTGATTTTGATTTGGTTTTCGGTGCGCGTATTAAGCATGGATACTTTCAGGCTTAATGTTAGCGTCCCTTGTTTTCGAGTTTCGCGGACCGCCTTAATTACTTCCGCGAGTGTAGAAGTTAATTCTGCGTTTAATTCGCCGCGATTAAGTTGAGATAATGTTTTATCAAAGTTAGTTTTGCTCATGCGAGCCTCCTGTTATTTAAGTGTTGTTTGTAAATAAAAGAAAACCCGCCTTGTTAGCGGGTTTGGTAGTTATTCTTTATTAAGAATAATATTTTATTTTTTCATATTCCTGAAAATCCATTCCAGTTATAGCCTCAATGGTTCTTATAGCTTCATCTTTTGTTTTGTAATAAGCCCCAAATTTATATTTTTGTTCAGATACATTTCTTGCCGCGACTTTTAGCACTTGAAATCCGTGATAAGCAGACGGCTGATCTATTCTGTAAACCCATTTCAAATTTATGGTTTCATTTACGTTGTAAATAGGGCGCATGGGTTTTGTGTAATCAACTTCATTAACCTGGGAAATATCAGGTACTGGTTGCCATTTATCAAGCTTGGGACACGCATAAGTTCGCCACCACACTGTTCCGTCATCACACAATGCGTAAAGTGTATGACCTAAATCGCACTGTAAATCTTGTCCTGTAACGATTTGAATAATTTTTCTCATATTCATTCCTTATACGCTTTCAGCGTTTTAACAAATTGCGGGATATGTTCGTCAAAGGCTTTCATTAATTTTTCATCGCGCGCGGCGGTGAACAGATAAAGCGTTTGTTTTTGATATTCTGGGCAGTAACTTACAAAGTCCCAAGTTTCGTAGCCCGTTACCCATAAATTCGCCTGCACCTGTATCACGTACTCAGCCGGCACGCCACCCTCAAGCAAATAGCGGATATGAGTACTCATTTTCGGGCATTTGATTTCAAGCCCTTTTTTGAGCGACGGAATTAATCCGTCGGGACTAACCATAACTTCGCGGTCTTCATTGAGATACACGCCACCGACCTGTATAACGTCATTGCCGGTTAAAAACTCGTAAGCGGCGCGCGCCTGCGGTTCTAACTGATTGCCGTGCTCCATAAAGCCGGATTTAAACGTATCGCCACCGCCTAAAATGCTTTCTTCGATCAGCTCAGCCATATATTTAATATAACTTGCCGATTTCTTGCCGGTAGCGGTGACGATATTTTCAAAACCAGTCGCGGTCGGAATGCCTAACCTTGCAGCCAGCCATTCTTCCGAGCCTTGTTCGCAATCTAGGGTTATTAATCCGTCGATCATAGCGGGATATTATCTCCAAGATTTTCATCATTGTTTTGGGCGGCGCTTTCCCGCGCGTCCAGTTTGCGATTTAATTTACCGATAAAATCGACCGCACTTTGTGTTGATAGTCTTTCGATGCTATCCGCACCGTAATAAGCGAGAGCTTTCTCAACGTCCTGACCGGTAACTTCGATCAGTTGTTGTAGAGTTTGTAACTGCTCGGCAGTAATAAATTCTATGGGTTTAACATCAATTACGTTTTGTTTCGGCGTTACGTTAATTGGCTCTTTTTGCGCTTCGGCAATGCGATCGGCTTCGTCTTGGTCATAAATACCGGTAAAACCGAAAGCAAGACGCGCGCACTGGATCATTGCTTTGTGGCGGAGCATACGTTTAGGGTGAGTTTTCCACGGCCCCATATCGCGGTAACATTCGCTCATATATTCAGTGACCGAAATCGGCTTGGAGCGGTCTTTGCGGTAGATGCGACAAGTGCATTTTTCATCGTCGAGGTCGAACTCGATTCCGTCGAATTGCGGATTTTCGTTTAAAATCCGCGCCCAACCGTCCACACCAACAATCGGCACAATACCGTTGCTTTTATCGGGGAAAGCGTAGATTTCTTTCGTCCAAGGATTTAATCCGTATTGATTGGCAACAATTAAAAGTGCGGTCATTTGGCTGTCGTTTACAGTGCCTTTGAATGCCGTATTTTTTAACGTGGTCATCAGATCTGAACCGTCGGCAATTTCAAATCGGTTAGCTAATTTTTGCGAAAGTGCTTGTAATGTTGTTGCCATTTTTATTTATCCTTTAAGTGGTTTTAGTGTTACTTCGTATTTGTCGCCGTACACGGCTTTAACTTCGCGCGCGATAGTTACTGCGTCAGCTTGCGGCATCGGCGGTAATGAAATTTGGATAACAAAGCCGTGATTTTCTACCGCGCTTTGCGCCGGTGCTGCAGGTTGGTTTTGCGCTTTTATTTCCTGCGCGACCGCCGCCGCTTCCGCCTGTACTTTTGCCTGTTCTTCCGCTTCCAGCTTGGCTTTCTCGGCTGCTGCTTCGGCGTCTGCCTTGCGTTGTGCTTCGCGTTGCTTTTCATCTTCGATACGCTGCGCCACAATTTCTTCCAAGTCGTCTTCACCGGCAATCAATTTAACCGCGTCGCTGAACAGATATTCGTGTGAGATTGGGATAAGTTTTAGCCGCGATTGTAGGCGTGCGATTTCTGACATTAATTCGGCAAGTACCAACGCTTTTTCTGCGTTTACCGCTTTAGTCAATCCGTCAATGGTGCGTTTGTTTTTCGTCGCGTCATTAATTCGTTTTTTCAATGTGTCTTTTGGCATGGTAAATTCAAGTGCAAGCGAGATAGCACTTTCACCGCATGCCGAATTGCGCGTATCGAGGATTTCAATTATCGCCGCGTTCGCGATATTGTCCTTAATTGATGCCTCTTTTTCTTTCACCAACTTATCACGCGACAATCGCTCTTGACGAAAACGTTCTGCGATAGCTTCGGCTTGTGCGATTAGTTCGTTAATATCGCCTTGCTGTGCGTTTTTAATTGCCGCGCGGGTTTTATCTTCCAACTCTTTAAGGATTTTCACTTCTTCCTTTGCGCGCCCGAAATCTTCGTCAGTCTCAAAGGACTGTGTGAGCGTTGATAAAAATTGATCGGCTTGTTTTTCAAAGTCGGTAATATTGGTTGAAAGCACACGGCTTTCGGTGGAGAGAATCAGATCTAACATATTAATTTCCTTTTTAGTCCTGGTCATAATCATTCATTCTTGCGTTCAATTCACGCTCTGCAATTTCCTTAATTGCCTCTTGTCTATAAGGCTCATAACTTGCACCGCTACCAATGGCAAGCCAGAAATTATCGTTATCACACAACATTTCAGTGAGTTCGTGATAATGCGTTTGGTCGCCTTGCTTTAAATCATTGTCGATTTCAGTGGCGACTTCATCTAAGGCGATTTCATAGCCTGCTTGCCAATCCACTTCACGTTGGTAAGCAGCGTCAAGTTGATAGTAGTAATCATCGGAAGGTTTCATTAGTTTGCTCCTGGCTCATTGATTTCAATCGGAAGTGATGTCTTTCGCAAAAATCAATACGATGTTGGCAATACTCGATATTCTTTTGCACTGCAGTATGGCGTTTAGCGTCAGCCCAATTCTTTGCGGCCTCAAGGTAATGACCTTTCTTTTCTGCTTTTACTGCCGATTCTGCGTAGGTTTTGTAAGTCAGTTTCATTATTTTTCCCCTAAAGTGCGGTTAATTTCTGCTTGTTTTTGTTCTGTATAAGCTAAGGCCTCTTGTTTCGCTGGCTCTGTTAGATTTGGTTGATATTGTCCATGTTCGGCAATCCACTGTATGCGAGCTTGTTCACGCTCTAAGGCTGTTGGTTCGCTTGCAAAACAATAGGAGATTCCGCCAATCAAAAAGGCGATAAACATCGCACAAGTAATCTTTGCTAAAGGGCGTGTGATTTCTGCGAATACATCAGTAAATTTTTCCATTTTTTGATTCCTTTTTAATCAATTTAGTGAATTTAGGGTGTAAAAATCCGCCACACGGTAAAGTGCGGTCGGATTTTCCGTTATTTTAGAAGTCGATTTTTACGGCTTTTGGATTAAAGTCTCGCAAGTGTTGCAGTACACGCCAGTTTGTCATTTGGTCGATGTCAAAATCACTTGTGATGCGGTTTAAGATTTGATTGGTAGAACGTAACACGCTTAAATATTCGTAAGCCTGTCCGTAGATTTGTGAACTCATATTTGAGCCTAAAACGTTGAAGGCTTTTTCGATATGCTGGAATGTACCTACGCCTCGCTTGAAAGCAAACCATAACCAGGCAAGCTGTTGTAATTCGTACTCAGTAAATTCAAACGTGTATTTCTTTTCAGGCTCAGGCAAAGATAACTGTTGTGGTTGGTTACGGTGCATAGCCAAGAACGCACGCAACACAACTAAGTGGAATTTAGGACTAATCCACATTGCATAGGCAAGCATTAGTTCTTCGCAAGCGTAAGTTCCACGTAACCCACGACCACCAGTAGTTTTAAAGATCAGATCTGTGCTTTTAACTTCTTTTTGAATTTCTGAAATTAGATCTTGAGTTGTATCTAAACGAATAAATAAAGACGGTCTATGCTTTTCAGCGCCACCGCTTGCTTTATGAAGATCGTTTAATGAAAAAAGACTTTCGTGAGTACGAATTGATGTATTAAGAATTGATAAATTAGACATAACATGCCTCCTGATTGATTTTCTGAAATAACCAGTTCTGACACTGGTGCCGAGAGGTTCAGAACCCTCCAATCAGGTAAGGGTGGACTTATTCCCCGAAGGTATTGTATTAGTCGCCCTCTCGACTTTGCGAGATTTCGGCATAAAAAAAAGACCGCACTTTGGCGATCCGTTTACTACCGCCTGATTGAAAAAGGTTCTGACACCTTGAGGCGAATAGTAGTATAAGAAATTATGGTTGTCAAACAGATTATTTAGTCTTAAAAAAATCCCCTAGAGCCAGCTATAAGCAACTAGGGGTATAACCAATCTAAAAGGAGATATTTTTTTATTATGACTAACGCTGTTCCCCAGCTAGAGCCGCTCTTTTCTTTATCTCTTTCAGATAGGCTGTTTTCTTGTTTTTCTTCCATTTTTAACCTCGTTTGTTTTATGTTTGCCATTTCAAAGCACACTTCTCTCTATCATTCGCAGAGGTTTCACAAGCCTCTGTGTCTCTGTACTTCAAATGTGCTTTAAAGTGGTGCCGCGGGAGAGATTCGAACTCAACTATCATCCGGTTATGAGCCGGTCGCTTTTACCTATTAAGCTACCGCGGCAGTTTACCGTCTCTCCGGTATGTCACGCTGTTATGAAGCCGCGTTTGCTTGTATTTTTTCACCCACCGTAACTCCACTTTCGGCAACTGCACCGTTTTTCACTGGCTTCGTAATTGGCGGACTTAAAACTTGTCGTTGCATAGTAGGGTAGGGCTTTCAATCTACACGACCACTGCGCACCGTTATGCGACAAGTTTCTTTAACCAAATTGTCTAAAACTCAAAACAGGTTAATGATGAGTGCCTTTCTTTATACTTGTAAGGCTCAAGTCCTCTTGTATGCGACTACATCGAGGAATATAATGCTCTCTGCGACTACAATTTAATCAGAGGAACATCATGGAAGAGTACGCCAAGTTACTTAATACCATACTTACCAAGGTAGTTTTTAATCACATGACTATGTTCTTCGTTTTCTTGTTTGTTGGCTTTACGTTCATTCCGCCCGAATTAACGTTGTATCTCGACGCAAAAACACCGGCATTCTTTCCTGATTGGTTCACGCTTGCCAATTTCGGTTCTTTAATTTTTGCGTTGGTTTCTACCATGATTTGGATTCTTATTTCTAAAGCGACCAAATCAATTATTTCAAAACTACATGAATCATTAAAAACTAATTCAGAGCAAGCTAGATTAATCAATCTACTTCATAATTTATCAACAGAAGAGCAACATGTTCTTGCGATGTCCTGTCTTAATGAGCGAATTATTTTCCCAGATGACAGAACTAAGTTAGCCATTGAAAAACTCTTGTCAAAAGAACTTATTTCGCACGGCTGGACTAATGATAAATACGAGTTAAATCCACTTATTCGCAATGTTGTTCTTGCTGAGCTTGATAAACAGATGAATTCCCATCACTAACCTGTTTCAAATTTTTAAAGAGCGTTGCCTTTCGGCTTGGTTGTAAAACCTTTATTCAAGCCCTCGCGGTGAGGGCTTAGTAAAGATTCTTATTGTTTTGTTAATTGCTCCGCTTTTACTGGAGACCAGTAACAATCTTTGTTTAAGTAAACAAATCTTCCGCCTGAAATATCTTCTTTCTTTTCAAATCCAATAATTTCGAATGGACCAAACTTGATTCCAAAGTCGTTTTTATAAATAACTCGGTCGCCGACTTTTAAATCGCACTCAATCGGTGAGGTTGAGTTAATTTGTTTTTTCAGATCTTGAAGAGTTATTATCATTTAGGGTCCTTGGTTGTTTTTGTGTATCTCGTTTTGACGTGGATTATTCTACTTAAAGTAGATTTAATTGCAACTAAAAATTGCATTGATAGTAGCAAAATAATCTACTTTTAGTAGCATTTAATTGATTTTTAAAGAAAAGAATTTTGTTTGTTTGCTTGTTTTTTGAGCAAAAAGAGGGCGAAACAGGGCTGCACTTTGAAAAAGTGCGGTAGAAAAGTGCGGTGTTTTAGGTCTATTTAGATCTAAATCAGATCTATATAGATTTACATGAGGGGAGTTTGGTGGTAGATGAGTAAAAGAAAACCGCCTCGAGGGCGGTCATAAGATAAGATTATCACTGTAAATAACAATTTCAGTCGCTTTCATCTTTTTATTAGCTGAGTAATTCAGCGAGTATTCACTTTGGCGGTATTGGTGGTAAATTTCTCTAATGTTTGGGTGATTATCATAAGAGACAACCCAATGCATTTTTACCTTGGCCAACTTTTCTTGAATAGCAACGTGGTTCTTATGTTGGTAATAGTTACGATAAAGCCCTTGCCCTTTTTCATAGTATGGTGGATCGAGATAAATTAGTGAGTTAGCAGGAATGTTATCATCAAGCGTAGAAAGCCATTCCTCAGTATCAAAATTGGTAACATGAATATGCTTGGCCACACTACCAATTCTTTCTATTCGCTGAATTAAATCCGCTTTATTAAAACGGCAATCTAGTTTGTAATTGCCAGTTTGATTTAGTCCACCAATAACACCAGCTTTCAGAATACCCGAACGGTTGGTACGATTAAGAAAGAATGCTGCAAAACCATACTCTAAAGGAGAGATATTTTCTTTCTCTTTGAGTATGTTTTTTTGTTTGTGCCACTCTTCAATAGTTACTTTCGTATCATTAGTTAAGCGAATGAAATCTTCCGTTTGTTCAGTGATGGATTTCCAGAAATGATAGATGGCCAAATCTAAATCATTGATATGAATATCGCTGCAGTAACCACTAAAAAGCAAATCAAGAGCGACACCAGCCCCACCTGCATAGGGTTCTATGTAGTGCCCATGAAGATTATTTTTTTCAATAATCTGTTTAATTACTGGGGCAAATTTAGCTTTGCCACCAGGATAACGTAGGGGAGTATTTTTCATTCGTTTTCCTCGGTTTGGAGGTATTATAGCGAATTTTTTAGATGCTGGTCATAATTCTTTTATTATTTGAACCAGCAGTTAGGATCAATTTTATGTGCTAATGCAACGTTTTTAAAAGCTCCATATAATGCATGATAAAAACCATGTAACATTGTTAAGTTTTCTTTTTGGTTTAACCAATCCTTTAAAATTATACGAAATAAAAATCTATGTTTGTTAAATAAATTTTTTGCTTTTTCTCGATCTCTTTTATTGAGTAATTTATCTATTTCAGGGAGAAGCTCCTTTCTAGCAAGAGATATGTTATATCCATTGGAAATTAAAATAGACTGGCGCCAGAACGTTTTATTATCCAATAATTTTTTAAAATGAGTAAATGCAATGATTTCAGGATTATCTTTGCCTGGCAATGTAAGGATATTTTTCTTATAGTTATGAGAGTCATCGCCATCTAAAATGCATATTGCTTGAAGTGTTCTGCTTAAGCTCTCATTCGTAAAAATATCTTTCAGGTTATTCTTGCCGAGATTTATATCAATAAGGTCAAATATGCTTATTATTTCAGAAAAATTGTCTCTTGTTGAATAAAAATCAAAAATTAGTCTAAGAAATTCTCTTGCCTCTTTATCTTCAGTCATTAGAGGTATTTTGTTATTTTCGTATAAGCTCGCTTGGGTTTTCTTTTCTAGAAATAATTTAATTTTCCGAATATCTGGTTTTTCCATCGGATATACAGAATCTATCTCATCAATTAAATATGTAATGTTGCTATTATTCTTTATAGCTAGTTCCAACAAAGATAAACTATGTGTAGTAAAAAAAACCTGAACATCATATTCTTGTGATATTTCTTTTAAAAGGTAAAAAATTTCATATTGTAATGAAGGGTGAAGTGTTGCATCTAATTCATCAATAAGAAGAATGCTATGCATTCCTTCTGTAGTTTTATAGTAATGTTTTAATGAGTAAATAGCAGTCAGCAAGATAAGAAGATTATCTTCTCCAGCAGATACAGTATTCGAGTCTATACCTTCTCTATTTGTTTCAAAAGAATATCTAGATTTGAGATTTTTAATCTCGTTAGAAGTAATGCTTTTAATTAATATGCCGGTTAATTCGTAGTATTTATTAATAATGTCTTGCTCATATTCTTCAGAGATAATAACTGTGTTTGACAGTTCTTCAGTATCAGAAATTTCTCCAACTGGAACCAATCTAGATAGGCCTAGATAGATAATCATAAGCTCTGGCAGTGATTCTCCACCACCCTCAGGATAATATGGCTTTAATGAGTATCTTGGTGGTGGGTATTTGTGCTTTCTGAATTCTAATGTTTGATCTTCATCAAAGTATTTGACTGTTAAAAGCCCTCCAGTAAATCCAGGAGGGACTGGGGAGTTTTCTTTTTTGTCCCCTTTAGTTAAAGAATAAACTTTAGGATTTACTTTATGGTTTAGTTGGTTAATAGCATTCAATAAATCATCTTTAATAAATGGGTGATTTGAGTCCACTTTTTGAAAGGAATTACTTACAATATGAAGAATAGAGCTTTTGCAAGTTCCATTTTCTCCGGAGATAACATTAATTTTTTTTGAAAAATTTAAGGTAAAATTTTGTAGTTTTCTATAATGTTTAAATGTAATTTCTTTAATCATATGAATTTACTTATTTCTATTAAAGCTAGAATTTATTGTCTTACAAATAACTCCTATGCTCCACCACTACAACAACACCGAGTACCAAAACACCTTGCCAATCACGGAAACATCATCAAGACCGGCTATTTCGTCGTCGTACTCGTCTGTGTTATAGCTACGGATTTTTATTTGATTGTTTGGCATATTGTAGAGCAGTTTGATCCGCAATAGCCCGCCGTGATTAATGGCGTAAATGCTGCCATCGCGAATAGTCTTATTGCCGGTATCAATGCCAACGGTCGCGCCGTTTGGAATCACCGGTTCCATTGAATTACCGTCTGCTACCACGCATACCGCATTTTCATACTGCACGCCTTGCCGTCTTAATGTGGCGCGAGAAAAGCGCAGTTTGAAGTTGTTGTAATCCATAATGTCATCAGCAAAACCATTTCCGGCGGCTAAACGGATTTCTTGGAAAAGCGGAACTTCTACTTCGTCATCGTTTAATGGCGTATTGCGATCCCACAGATCAAATGAGCCTGTTTCGGCTACGTTTGATTCAATCTGTTTAGTTTCTTCCTGCTGACCCTCGCCAAATTGTAGCCAGCTAGGCTTGACATTAAAGTATTCGGCTATTTTTTCTAACTTTTCTTTTCTTGGTTCGGCAGTTCCGAGTATATATCTGCGAGCCATTTCATAGCTAACCCCTGCAACTCTACTTAATTCTGTTATTGTCGCTTTTGGATTTTCGCTCATCAATTTACTTAGTCGATCAGACAAGTTCATAAGCAGCCCTCCAATATTATTCCTACTAACGGTAGATCATACCTAATAAAAAATAGTTGCCTCAAGTCTATTTTAAGTAGTAATATATCTACTTAAAGTAGTTTTAAATAGGATAATCAGTTATGACCCCACTACAAAAAGTATTTTCTATTGTTGGCGGAAAGTCAGCATTAGCTAAACATTTCGGGATATTACCTTGGGCGGTTGCTAAATGGGAGAAAACACAAGTCCCTGCGGAGCGTTGCCCTGACATTGAAAATTTAACTAATAAACAGGTTACTTGCGAGGAATTAAGACCTGATGTGAATTGGTCAGTCCTACGCAACCAGCAAGATTAATTTACTCATATTGGCGCAAAAGAAAACCATAAAAACGAGGGAAAAATTATGGCGATGAAGAAAGTCATTATGGAAATGATTGAGAAAGTACCAGGTGGCAAAAGTGCGGTAGCTGGCTTTCTCGGATTTACAGAAAGCGAGTTAAATAATCGCCTCTACCAAACAAAAGGGCAACGATTTAAAAACGAAGAATTAATTGCCGTTCAGCTCGAGTATGGCTGCACTGATTTTATCGAGGAGCTTTGCCGCAATGCTGGTGGACGATTTGTAAAAGATACCGATGCAGACAATCTAGATGCAGTGGAAATGGCAAATATCCAACTGCACGAATTGTCAGCCAGAGGCATGCTTTTTGGTGTGTTGGAAGAAACTTTAGAAGATGGCGAAATTACCCCAGAAGAAGAGGAGGTAATTAGAAAATTATTAAACAAGCATTTAGCTGCAACACAACACTCAATCGAGTGTGTTATTGCGCTAAATAAACGGAAATAAAAAAGCCCCTGCGGTAACAGAGGCTAATTAGTTAATTAGTATTAACGCCCTTTATCAGTCGGAGGACTTCAAAAGATGACTAAATTATCACCTAAATTTAATGAAAATGCAAATGAAAGTTCAAGCAAAACTCAAAAAGCATTAATTCTCAAAGCCTTACAACAAGGCGACCGCTTAACTCACTTAGATGCAGAAAAACGTTTTAACTGCTTACGTCTTGGAGCTCGTATCTACGACCTAAAACAACAAGGTCACAAAATCGAAAGACGAATGATTGTGGTGCCAAGCGGCAAATGCGTAGCTGAATATAGATTGGTGGCTTGATATGAAAAGTATTACATACAAAGAGCTTGCTTTATTGGGGGCGGATCATGAATAGCAGATTTATTCCAAACTCTTTCATTATTCCTAATTCCGTTGTTGATGAATTAATGGCTGACATGACCGGTGTTGAGCTTAAATGTTACTTATTCGTTGTTCGTAAAACTAAAGGATGGAATAAAGAATGCGATGCAATCTCTTTAACTCAATTTGTTAAGTTCACTGGAGCTGGAAAAACTGCGGTGGTTGATGCGTTAAAAAATCTTGTTGACTTAGGACTTTTAGTTAAAAAAACAGGAGTAAGAAATACATCCGTTTACGCAATCAACTCGTTCGGAAATCAGACTAGTTCGGAAAGTGAACTAGTTCAGAAAGCGAACAGCACTAGTTCGGAAAGTGAACTAGTGACTAGTTCAGAAAGTGAACATACAAAATACAACAATATAAATACCACTACTAAAAATAACAATACTTCTTCGTCTGAAAAAGATTTTCAGCCGAGAGCGAAAGCCAAAAAGAACGTTTTTTCTGACGATGATTTGATGGCTGCTGAATGGATACTTGGTTTAATCAGAAAACTTAATCCAAGTTTTAAAGAGCCAAAAATTGAGTCTTGGGCAAACGATATAAGACTTATGCGTGAAAGAGATAATCGGACACACAAAGATATTTGCGAGCTGTTTAAATGGGCTAACCAAGATAAATTCTGGTCAGTAAACATTTTAAGCCCATCAAAACTTCGTGATAAATGGGATCAGCTTTCAATGAAACGAGATGCGGCAAAAACAATGCCAACACGCAAAGAAACATTCCAAGAAAGAAACAGCACTAATTGGGGTACTGCTGAAAAAATGGCGGAGGTGTTCTGATGAACCAATTAACAACACAGCAAGCGAATTTTAAAGAAGCTCCAGATCAAGCTCGTCAGATGATAGATCGCATTTTCGCAAACTTGACTGCAAGCTGTCCGATTTTGTTAAACGTTAGCGGAAAACAGCTAGAAATCCTTAAACAACAATGGATTTTAGGCTTTGCCGAGAATGGCATCAAAACGTTTGAACAGGTTAAGCGTGGAATGGCGGCAGCTAGAGCGAAAGCAAACGGATATTTGCCGAGTGTAGGCGAGTTCATTTCTTGGTGCAACAGTTACAACAACCACGAACTAGGATTGCCAACACAAGACGAGTTAGAGGCTAGACTTCAAAAATACTTCGGTTACGCAAAAGAGCCTCACAATTTCAAATTCCGCTCAAGAGCAGAGTATTACTTGTTAAAAACAATCTATGACGGTTACGGCAAAAAGAAATGGGAAGATTGCCAAAGAGCCATGCCGAAAATCCTTGCCGAAGTAGTTGAAAAGGCTCGCACTGGATTTGAATTTCCTCAAATCCCAGAACTGCTAGAGCAAAAGCCAAAAGTTATTCCTCCAGAAGTATCAAAAAACGGTGTAGCTAAGATTAAAGAGATTATGGGGATTGCGTAAATGACAGAACAAAAATTTGATAAAGATACATGGCAAACACCGAAGTATTTTTTTAATTGGCTAAACAAGCGCTTTGATTTTGATATTGATGGCTGTGCGAATGAGCATAATGCTCTTTGTCTAAATTGGATTGGCGAGGGTAGTTCACTCGGTAAAGACTTTTTAGATACAAAAACACCTTACCCTTATCGCAATCTGAGTTTTTATGTCAATCCCCCTTACTCTGATGTAACTCCATTTTTGAAGGCAGCAAAGGAGTTAAGAGATAAAGGGCATTTAGTTGTGATGTTACTCAATAACGATAAATCAACACAGTGGTATCAAAACCACATTCACAACGTGGCAAATGAAGTGATTGATATTACAGGTGGACGAATTGCATTTATTCATCCAGTAACAGGTAAGGAAATAAAAGGCAACTCAAAAGGACAGATGGTCGTAGTCTTTGATCCAACAATGGAAGACTTTGTCACACGTTCAATTAGCCTTGATTTTATTAAAAAGGTTGGTGGGTATAGCAAATGAGTTTTGAGGAACATAACAATCGCAAGAAAGCGAATAAGTTTGCTGAGTACATCACGGGGGAATCTTTGCGCCGATATTTGGCTGGTAAAGTCGAGAAGTACTTAGGTAAAAATCCAAGTGTTTTTGATGGTGCAGCAGGCAGTGGACAGCTTGAGCAGTATATTAAACCTAGTGAGTTCATTGCGGTGGAAATTCAGTCGGAATCATGTGCGGCATTGGAAAATAATTATCCAGATGCTGAAATTCATAATATGAGTTTTTTCTTGTATCAAAGCGAGCAAAAAAGTGATTGTGTTGTAATGAATCCGCCTTTTTCACTTAAATTTAAAGAGTTAAGCGCGGAAGAGCAGGAAGCCATCACGGCCGAATATCCTTGGAAGAAGTCTGGCGTAGTTGATGATATGTTTATGTTAAAGGGGCTAGCTAACACTAAGCGATTTGGCTTTTTCATCATGTTTCCCGGTATTGGATACCGTAACACGGAAAAGAAACTTCGTGAGCTTATTGGGAATCAATTAGTCGAGTTGAATTTGATTCAAAACGCCTTTGAAGATACGCCAATTTCAGTGCTTTTTTTGGTGGTCGATAAAACCAAGTCGGATAACAAAACATGCCGTGAATTGTATGACTGTGCCACGAATAAAATAATTAACGCTGATGAATGGTTAATTAATTCTGATAAATGGGACACGGTTTCACCTCCAGAGCCACCAAAAGAAAAGCTAGATCCAATGAAATTAGAATTGATGTCACAAGCTCAATTAAAAGAGCAAGTGAGAACTCAAGTTCAATTTAGCCGTTTGGTATTTGATTTGGAGCGTTGGCCTAGAAAAGATTTTGAGAAATTTTGCGATGATCTTTGCGATGTTATCCAACACGAGAAAAAAGAACCAGGGCTACCTCCATTAGGGATGATGCTATGAGCCAATACAGACAATTCTTTCTACGTTCAAACCAAGTGCGGTTGAATTGCATTGAGTTTATCAAAGATCTGCCAACGGACGATAAAAAGCCGTTGGTTATCAAAATCCAGCAGATGACACGCAACCTTGAGCAAAATGCCAAGTTTCACGCCATGTGCCAAGACGTGGCGAACCAAGCCGAATTTATGGGACGCAAACTCTCAATGGAACAATGGAAAGTCTTGTTTATCTCGGGCCACGCAATCGCAACGAATCAAAAAGCCGACGTGGTGCCGGGTCTTGAGGGCGAATTTGTGAATATCCGTGAGAGCTCGGCAAAAATGAGCGTGAGCAGAATGGCGAGCCTTATTGAATATGTCACAGCTTATGGTGTGGCGAACGGGGTTAAATTTAACGATAGATGGGGATTTTGCGGACGATGAAAAACATTGATTGGAACTGGATTGCGTATTTAGTTTTTTTAGTATTTGTTATTTGGTCGGTTAATTGCACCGGACAGTGATTGAGGTAGAGACCATGGTTTTATTTTTGATTGCATTTTCGGCTGTCCTGTTTTTTCTTTTCGACCAGCCCCTTGCGGCTATCCTTATTTTATGTGGAGCCTGTTGGCTTTCCGGCTGGTATTTTGCTCATAGTACGGTTGCAACAGAGTGTGAGAGATTAGGTAAGTTTTACGTTGGCAAAAGCGTTTATCAATGCTCAAAAATTGAAACAATCGAGGATAAATAATGTTAGAGGTAATTTTACTCCGGCTCATTGCGGTGATTTTTATTGCTGTGGTTGTTTTTGGATTGGTTTATTGAGGGGGCAGACGATGAGTGACAAGGAAAAATCTGAACGTACAAAGCCGTATATAAACGTGGGTACAATCGGCCACGTTGACCACGGTAAAACAGTTATTGCCGCAGCAATAGTAGGAGCTATCGCAAATATCATGAAGGAAAATGTCGACACAATAACGCAGACGGCATCTTATCCAACAGAGAAGATAAACAAAAAATCTATTTATTCAAAAAAACGGTAATTAAATTATGAGTGAAAAAGAGTTAAAGATTTTAATTATTGGGTACGCTTGCGTTTGTGCGATTGTAATTCTTCTAACCGGCAAATGGTGGTAGCTATGAATAAACCTAAGGAATACAAATGCAAAGTCTGCGGTAACTATTTTGTTAAAACAATAAGCTCAACACAAAAGGTATGCTCACCTAAATGTGCGATTATCCTTTCCAAAGAGCAGGCAAGAAAGAAAAAAGAGAAACAAGACAAGCAAGAGCGGTTAGAAACCAAGAAAAGAATGACCGCACTTAAACAGAAAATTAAAAGCCGCTCCGAGTGGTTAGATGATTTACAAAGCTGGGTAAACAAATTTATCCGCTTGAGAGATAAAAATGAGCCTTGTATATCCTGCGGTCGCTATCATCAAGGACAATATCACGCAGGACATTATCGCAGCCGTGGAGCTTGTCCAGAGTTGAGATTTAACGAGGACAACATACACAAACAGTGCGCACCCTGTAATAACCAAAAGAGCGGAAACGCTATAGAGTACAGAATAAATCTAGTTAAAAAGATTGGTATTGAGCGAGTGGAATTTTTAGAGCGACAAGACCATCCGCCATTAAAACTAACAATCGAAGAAATCAAAGAGCAAATTAAAATCTACAAAGCTAAATGCAAGGAGCTTGAGAATGACTTATAGCGTTGAGCGTATCTTAGAAAAATGGGGTAATTGCTGGGGTCGCGACAGAATCGGAACAGAATATCCAAGCACAACAATTTCAATCCCTGTTTTGCCGACTGCGAGAAAGGCTTATATCAAGTTCTTAACCGATGACGAGTGCCTTAAAATAGAAAAACAAATAATGAACCTACACGATGATGATTTATTGCAATATCAAATCTTAATGGCTTTATATGTCCAACAAGCAAGCGAGACAGAGATTTGCAACGCCATTAACATCTCCCCAGCTAAAATGTACCGAGAACGTGCGCAAGGCGTTAGATTTTTAAAAGGTGCTTTCGTTGCCGCTAAAATCAAATTTATGTTTCTAGGATAATAAAAAAGGCGCAATTAAAGCGCCATTTTTATTTATGCTAGTTTTTTAATAATCTCTTCAATTTTTAGCTGTCTTGCTTTTAGTAGTGAGATAATATCAAACCAAACGCCAGTAGGGATTTTACGCTCACCAGAAATCCAAGCGCGCATACGTCTAGGGCTAGATAAATTAAGATCTCTAGATAAAGCAGTTTGCCATTGATCGCCATATAGAGCATTGCCTACTACAGCTAACTCGTTAGCACCATAGTTTGCCACATCATCTGTTATCTTGGCGTAATGATAGTAACCTAACCAAAAAGCACCTTGTGCCTCAAATTCCATTTTGTCTTTTGGGTCAACTAAGTCGCTAGGGATTTTATCCATTAAGCGCATAACCTCATCTTGGTCTGGTGCGTTGATGATATCCCCACGCTGGCTCATTAAGCCAACGCCTTTAGCTGGGAATCTAATGATAGTGTTTTGTACGTTAGCTGGCACATCAGAGCCGTAGATACATCTCACCAATTCGCCGACTGTGTACATAATTTCTTTGTAGTTCATGGGATTCTCCAATAATCCCCGCCGATTGGCGGGGTGTTATAAGTTATGAAATGATTAGCTGCTCTAATTCATCGATGCTTAAGCTATCTAATAATGCTTTGCGTTTTCTTTCAATTTGGTCGGAGCGTTTTGTGATTAGGTTTGCTATACGTTGCATTTTTTCAGCAACTTCTGGTTGTTGCTTACAAGCTTCTTGGTATGCGATTGCGATTGCAAAAAAACCGCTTTTATCATCAACCACAATGTTTAATTGTTGGTTTAAGTTATCATACGCATCTTGCAATTTAGTTGTAATCCAATCTGCCGATGGGGTTAGGTGGTTTAGTTGTTGATTTAAGTTTTTCATAATCGCCTCCTTTAGGCTTATTAGTTAGCGGCTCCATAGCCATCTCTTGTTTAGATGAGCCTATTATAAGGCTCAAAAATAATTGTGTCAATATCTTTTTTCAAAAAAATTAAAAAATTTTTAATTTATTTTTTTGAATTATTTTGTTGACAACTTGCAAGTGAAATAGTAGTATAAAGTATAAGTTGCGGTTTTAGCGCATAGCAAACGCACAAAAGAATTTTACAGCCCCGATCGGAACCGGTCTGGGCTTTTTTGTATGCAAAAGAAAAGCCGAGGTGCGGGAACACTTCGGCTTTTTTCATTCCTGTTAAGTTCGATTTAAAGGAACGAATTTATGATTAAGTATACACCAAAACATCAAGTTAAGGTAGGTGGGAAAATGTCAGAAAAAGCAGCAGATAAAGTTGGAAATAAATTAGCTAATGCCGCACTCATTATTACTACTTGTTGGGGTATAAGCGCAATTATTTTTGCGGTAGCTTATTTTGTTAAATAACCTCTAGTTGTTAATACGACTAGGGTATCAATAAGGGCGTAGTCTAATGGTAAGACAGCGGTCTCCAAAACCGCTAATTGAGGTTCGAATCCTTGCGCCTTTGCCATATCACAAGTTCACGTTAATGCGTGGGCTTTTTTATACCTCGAAAACGGGGTGGAGTATGAAAATGTTTAAAGACCCTGGAAATCAAACTTATGTGTGGTCAGGGTTTTCTGGTGTGCTGGCTTGGTTAGGTGATCAGAATAACCTTATGTTGCTTAGTTTGGCTATTGGTATTTTGACCGCACTTGTTAATGTCTATTCAAAATGTGCCGAAGGGCGAATGATGAAAAGAGAAAATGAGCGCAAGGAAGAAATACATAAGGTGCGCATGGAACGTTTAAAACGAGGGCTACCTGATGAAATTGACGAGGACTAGAACTACGCTTAGTGCAACAGGAGCAATCTGTGCAGTATCGAGCATTATCACGTTGATGTATGCGCAGTTTGGTGAGGAGCTTATCCTTAGCCCTAAAGGTGCAGAGATTATTGGCAACGCAGAGGGTTGCAGACGAGACCCTTACAAATGCCCAGCCGATGTTTTAACTGTTGGTATTGGCTCAACAGCATATAGCGGTCAACCTGTCGATCCAAAGCACAGATACACAGATTTAGAAATTGCGGAGCGTTGGAAAAACGACATTCAAGTTGCTGAGAAATGTGTGTTGAATTATGGCAATGGTCGAGCATTACCTCAATCTGTTTTTGATTCTGCAGTTTCGATTACCTTTAATGCAGGTTGTGGCGCTGTTCGCAACTCAACTTTATTCAAACAGTTACGTTCGGGAAACTATCACCAAGCCTGCCACGAATATCCTAAATGGGTATATGCAGGTGGAAAGATATTACCTGGATTAGTCTCTCGTAGAGAAAAAGAGAAAGCATTATGTTTAGCCGATTTGAAACAGTCTTAAAGCTAACCGCACTTTGCTTGATTTTGGGCTTGTGTGGTTGGACTTGGTACCAGTCTCAGAAGATAAGTAGCTTAAAGGCCGAGAACCAAGCGCAAGCCCAAACCATTAAAAGCCAAGAGCAAGTCAATCAATCGCTAAAAGATACGATTGAGACAGAGCGCCAAGCAGTAGAGCAACAGAGAGTAATCAATGATGAAATCAAACAAACAACACAAGACAAAGTACAAATTGTCAGAAAGATTATTAAATCACAGCCTTGTTATAACACTCGCATCTATGACGATGCTATTGAGCGGTTGCACTAATAAGGTAACAACAAAGACGGAATACATCTATCCGCCTCAAGCATTTCTAACGCCTTGTGTTAAAACGCCATTTACCGGCAGCACATACGGTGAGGCGGTAGAGCATTTAATCATAGTGCAGGGCGAACGTGATATGTGTGCTAGTCAAATCACAAACATCAACAAGTGGATTAATCAAACTAAGACCGCCAAATAAAGTGCGGTCTTTTTTATTTTAAAGGCTTGATTTTAAAGATTAAAAGGTACTCCTGAGGGGGTACCCATTTCCACGGGGTTTCGGGCGCGCGGTTTTCGACAGTTTTTTGACATCTTAGGCATCATCATCTTTTTTACTTTTTAGGCATTTTTACGGTCTCGGTATGGATAATTTATTCGATTTAAAACTCAATATAAATCAGATCGCCGAACTAGTCGGAATGCATCGACAAACCGTATCACAACGGGTCGCAGGACTTACTCCTGCTATCGGTAGTAACTCAAAATTAAAGTTATACGCAATATCCGATTTAATCAAAATCGGGCTTGCCGAAAAAATGACGGCAGATGTTGATAGTTTGTCACCCGTTGAGAGACGGGCATTTTGGCAGGCTGAAAACGAAAGACTCAAATATGAGCGCGATACTGGAGAGCTAGTACCCGCTTTTGAAGTTGCTCAAGAGATGAGTTTTTTGGCTAAAGCAGTAGTGCAGTCACTTGATACTTTGCCAGATATTTTAGAGCGTGACTGTGGATTAACACCATCACAATTAACCCGTGTAATACAAGTAATTGATGACGTTAAGTCGCAAATGTCATCGCACATACAGGCTGGCGATGATAAGTCAGAGGAGTAGTAATGTTTGCATCAGCTAAAGACATTAGACGAGACATTGCAAATCTGCTTAAGCCTCCACGTCGAATGAAGGTGTCAGAAGCAGTCGCAGAGTATATGCGTGTGCCTGTTGGTGGCGGAAACTCTGTTAAATGGGATAAAGACACTGCAGCATATATTTTAGAGCCGATGGACTGTCTTAACTCTCGCGAATATGATGCAGTTATTTTTGTTGGGCCAGCCCGAACAGGTAAAACGGTTGGTCTAATTGATGGCTGGATTACTTATTCAATCATATGTGATCCGTCTGATTTTCTTTTGGTGCAACTTACCCAGGAAAAAGCCAGCGAACATAGCCGTAAACGTTTAGACCGCACTTTTAGATGCTCGCCTGAGATTGCAAAAAGATTAAGCCCGCGTAAAAACGATAACAATGTCCACGATAAATATTTTAGGGCGGGTAACCTGTTAAAAATCGGTTGGCCGTCAATTAATGTATTGTCATCGTCTGACTACAAATACGTTGCATTAACTGATTATGACCGCTGGCCAGATGATGTGGACGGTGAGGGTGATGGATTTAGTTTAGCATCAAAACGGACGACTACATTTATGAGTGCGGGTATGACACTTGTAGAGAGTTCGCCAGGCAAGGATATTGTCGATCTAAAACATCATCCAAAAACTACTCACGAGGCGCCGCCAACGACTGGGATTTTATCTCTATATAATCGCGGTGATAGACGTAGATTTTATTGGCAATGTCCACATTGCTCTGATTGGTTTGAGCCATCAATGGCTAACATGGTCGGGTATCGTGATGATACCGATTATGTCAAAGCATCGGAAAAAGCCCGTCTGCAATGCCCACACTGTCAAACCCTGATTGAGCCTGACAGAAAGCGCGCATTGAACATCGGTGGCAAGTGGTTAAAAGAGGGGCAAACGATAGATAAAGGTGGTGTAATCCATGGCGAGGGAAGAAACTCTCGTATTGCATCATTTTGGCTAGAGGGTCCTGCAGCTGCTTATCAAACATGGGCACAATTAACCTATAAATTACTCACCGCTGAAAATGAATTTGAAATGACAGGTAGTGAGGAAACTCTAAAAGCGGTAACAAATACAGACTGGGGATTACCTTATTTACCACGCTCAGCACTTGAGCAACGCCGCTCCGACGAATTAATGGAGCGACGCGAAGAAATCGAAAAAAGAACGGTGCCTTATGGGTGCCGTTTTTTATTGGCTGCAGTTGATGTACAGGGTGGGCGGAATCGCCGTTTTGTCGTCCAAATTGTGGGCTATGGTGAAAATAGCGAACGGTGGCTCATTGATAGATACAACATTAAATCATCAATGCGGAGCAATTCAGACGGAGAAAGCCTACAGATTGACCCGTCCGCCTACCCTGAGGACTGGGATTTGCTCATTAGTGATGTACTCAATAAACAGTATCGCGTTGAGGGATTGGATGGTGGATTTATGCCAATCCTTGCAATGGCTGTGGATAGCGGTGGTGAGGATGGTGTAACGGATAACGCCTATAAGTTTTGGCGTAGATGTAAGCGCGATGGATTATCTAAACGCGTCTATCTCGTCAAAGGTGATAGCACCAAGCGTCAAAAACTTATTACGCGCACTTATCCTGATAACACTTCTCGGTCAGATCGCCACGCTAAAGCACGCGGTGATGTGCCGTTGTATTTACTCCAAACAGATCAGCTCAAAGATCGCATTAGTAACGCATTAAGTCGTGAGACTATCGGCGCTAACTATATCCATTTCCCGGCATGGCTTGGTGAGTGGTTTTTTGATGAGTTGACTTACGAGGAGCGAGGACAAGACGGCAAGTGGCGCAAGCCTGGTAAAGGCAACAATGAGGCTTTTGACTTATTTTGCTACGCCCATGCAATCGCTATTTTGCGCGGTTATGAGCGCATTAAGTGGGGTGATGAGGACAATGTCCCATACTGGGCAAAACTACCTGGATTAAATCCTGATGTAATCAGAAAAGAGACAACTGCACTGGAAGAAGAAACCGAAAGTGCGGTAGAAATTGAACAAGTAAAACCGCAACCGAAACCCAAAACAAAAAGTAATTGGCTAAACGGTGGTGGTGGCAAAAAAAGCGGTTGGCTTTAACTCCCAAACAGCCTTAAATCGATAGGTTTCGAGCCTGTAAAAAGGTGGGAATGTTGCGGTAATAACTCAAGCCCCGATCGGAAACGGTCGGGGTTTTTATTATCTGAATTTGGAGGTTATAAATGCAATTAGCAAACCCTGAAAACTTTAAACAATTTGTACAAAATAAAGACTCAAAAACAATTACCACATCCGAAACAGTTGCTAGAGTTTTTGGTAAGTTACACGCTCACGTAATGCGTGATATCCGCGAGATTTTAGAGTCTGGCGATGATGAATTTAACCGATCCAATTTTGGATTGGTTGAATATATCGATAAAAAAGGCGAAAAGCGCCCAATGTTTGAGATGACAAAAGACGGTTTTATGTTGTTGGTTATGGGATATAAAACCAAAAAAGCAATGGCAATTAAGATCTCTTACATCAAAGCATTTAATTTTATGCAAGATCAATTGTTATCTGGCAATATGACATTGCTTGAGCAATATTACCAGGCATTAGGCGAGCATAAAGCTGAAAAACAATTAGCAAGCGTTTGTGGTAAGGCGTTGAATGACTGGAAGGGTAAAAAACCGTTACTTGAAGCAACGCTAAAAATCTTTGAAGACAAATTGCAAATCGAATTACCACTACTTAACTAACCGCACCGTAAAAAGTGCGGTTTTTTATTGGGGCAAAAATGGTTATCTACGACAGAGACGAACTCGAAGAAAAAATCCGAGCGCTTGATGAAAAAATCGAAAACGCCCAAAGCCAAGTTAGCTTTAATGGGCGATCGGTATCTTACCAAGTGTCCGAATGGACAAAACAACGTGACCGCTATCAACAAATGCTTAATGAGTTATTGGCGGAAACAAGACAGCGCGTTAAACGCCACAGAATCAAATATGCGAGATTTTAAACAATGGGAATATTAGATAAAACAATTGCCGCAATCTCGCCTAAATGGGGCGCACAGCGAGCGAAAAACCGTTATGTCATGAATGCGTATGAGGCGGCTATGCCAAACCGTACGCATAAAGCAAAACGCGAAAGCCAAGGCGCGAACGTATCGACCAAACAAAGTGCGGTAAGTTTGCGAGAACAGGCTCGAGCGTTAGACCAAAATCACGATATCGTGATCGGAATTTTGGATAAGCTGGAAGAACGTGTTATCGGCTCTAGAGGAATTCATATTGAGCCACAGCCACTTAATTTAAGTGGTGATGTTGATGAGGATCTGGCAGAGCAAATCCGCAAAAAATGGGCGGAATGGTCTGTGCGTCCAGAGGTCACTGGACAATTTACTCGACCAGAACTTGAGCGAATGCTTTTGCGCACGTGGTTACGCGACGGTGAAGTGTTTATTCAGCTGGTGCGCGGCACCGTGGCAGGGCTAAAACATAGTACGGATATTGCCTTTAGCCTTGAAGCCCTTGAACCCGATTTTGTGCCGTTGAATACCCTTGATACGGCAAATTTAATTCAAGGTATTGAACTTGACGCATGGCGTCGTCCTGTGTCTTATCGGGTTTACATGGATAATCCACAGGAAAATAACCGCACTTACGGGCGAGTTAAATCAGTGCCTGCGGAAAATATGCTGCACCTTGCGTTTAAAAAGCGGCTACACCAGTTGCGTGGCGTATCGATGTTGCACGGTGTAATTGTCCGACTTGCTGACCTTAAAGATTATGAGGAAAGCGAGCGTGTGGCCGCGCGAATTGCCGCTGCCTTTACGATGTACATCAAAAAAGGTGATGCCGCACTCTACGGAGATAATGAGGATTACAGCGCAGACAGTCCGGAGCGAGATTTTGAGATTGCTCCAGGTGCAATTATTGATGATTTAAAACCCGGTGAGGACATCGGGTTAATCAACTCAAACCGCCCAAACGTTAACCTTGAAACCTTTAGAAATGGACAATTAAGAGCAACGGCGGCAGGCACTCGCTCAAGCTACTCAAGCATTGCCCGTGACTATAACGGCACTTACTCAAGCCAACGCCAAGAGTTGGTTGAGAGCTTTGAGGGTTACTCCGTTTTACAAGATACCTTTGTTGCGCATATCTCTCGTCCAATCTACCGCGAATGGCTAAAAATGGCGATTGTCAGTGGCGAGATTGAGGTGCCAGTCGATATCGATCCTGCATCACTTTATAACGCTGTTTATAGTGGCCCTGTTATGCCGTGGATTGATCCGACAAAAGAGGCGCAAGCGTGGAAAGAGCGCATCAAAGGTGGATTGGCAACGGAAAGCCAAGCAGTACGCGCAAGCGGTAGCAACCCGGCAGAAGTTAAACGCAGACGTAGAGTTGAGGTTGAAGAAAACCGCAAATTTGGTCTCAAGTTTGACACAGATTTAACTAACACAGGTACGACAAATGAAAAAGCAAAAAATGATTCTGTCACCGGTGGCGATGGCAACGAGCACGACAAAGACGAATAACCAGTCTTGGTACTCAATCAAAGCCAAAGCCAACGATACGGCAGAAATCTCAATTTATGATGAGATTGGATTTTGGGGTGTGTCTGCGGCTAGTTTTGCACAAGATTTAAAATCCTGCGGCAATAACTTAAAACAGATTAACTTACATATCCATTCCCCAGGCGGTGATGTTTTTGACGGCATCGCCATTTACAACTTGTTAAAAAACCACCCTGCAAATGTCACTGTTTACATTGACGGCTTGGCGGCAAGCATGGCGAGTGTGATCGCAATGGCGGGTAATGAGGTCATCATGCCAGAAAATGCAATGATGATGATCCACAAGCCTTGGGGCATCCAAGGCGGCGATGCAGAGGATATGCGCAAGTATGCCGACCTATTAGACAAGGTCGAAAATACGCTAATCCCTGCTTACGCAAGCAAAACAGGGAAAACCCCGGAAGAATTAGCAGAAATGCTATCGGCGGAAACTTGGCTAACCGCAAAAGAATGCGTTGAACAAGGCTTTGCCGACAAACTAGCCGAACCACTTGTGGCGATGGCGTCTATTAAATCACGAAAATTAGAGGACTTTGAAAATATGCCAAAAGCAATGAAAAACATGTTGTTTAAGCCACAAGGCAACGCGGGCACTGCCGCACTACAAACAACACCAACCGAACCGGTAAATCAAGCGCCAACAGCTCCGGTAGATAACACTGCACAAGTGCAAGCCGAATTAAACAAACGTAACGCCGATATTAAAGCCGTATTTGCGCCGTTTGGCTCGGCTCACAGTGATTTGTTGGTGGAGTGTTTGGGTGATTTATCAATTACCGCAGAGCAAGCCAAAGACAAATTGTTAGCAAAACTTGGTGCAGGTACAACCCCAAGCGCAGCAGTAACACCTTATGCTGATAACGGTAATATTGTTGGTGATAGCGTTAAACAATCCTTATTAGCTCGTGCAGGCATTGATAAAGATAAAGCGAATGCCAAAGACAATGCCTACAACGCAATGACCTTACGTGAGCTTGCTCGCGCATCATTAGTTGATCGCGGTATTAGTGTGTCTGGCCAAAATGCTATGAGCATGGTTGGCTTAGCATTTACACACTCAAGCTCTGACTTTGGCCAAATCTTAATTGATGTGGCGCACAAATCATTACTTAAAGGTTGGGAAACCGCAGCGGAAAACTTTGATCAGTTTACCTCTCGCGGCACATTAACCGACTTCCGCGCGGCTAAACGCGTTGGTTTAGGTGACTTTGGACACTTACCTCAAGTTGGCGAGGGCGAAGAGTACACCTACGGCACAATCGGTGATGAGGGCGCTAGCGTTGCATTAGCGACTTACGGTCAATTATTTACAATTACCCGTCAAGCAATCCTTAATGACGACATGCACCTGTTGACAAAAATCCCTGAAAAAATGGGACAAGCGGCACGTGCAACAATCGCTAAGTTAGTGTTTGCGTTATTAACTGGTAACGCTAAAGCGCAAGACGGCAAAGCATTATTTGATGCATCTCACAAAAATACAATCACTAATGCGGTGTTAGACCTTGCCAACATTGACAAAGGTATCCAGTTAATGAATGGCTTTGTTAATGCGCGCGGTGAGCCGTTAGCGATTGAGCCAGAATTTATGCTATTACCTACATCAATGTATACGCGCGGTTTACAATTAATTAAATCCGCAAGTGTTGAGGGTGCTGATGCTAACTCTGGTATCATCAATCCATTACGCGACATTGTGACTCCAGTTAAATCCGCTCGCTTACAGGCAGCTGATGAAAAATCTTGGTACTTAATCAACAAAGAGGCTATTGAGGTCTCCTATCTTGACGGTATCGACACTCCATACATGGAGCAACAAAACGGCTTTACCGTTGACGGTGTATCTACCAAGGTGCGCATTGATGCCGGTGTTAACGTGATTGACTACCGCGGCATTGTAAAAGTTACCAATAAGTAACTTAAACCGCCTTAAATAACGACCGCACTTTTAATCAAAGTGCGGTTTTTTATTATCAAAATTAAAGGATCATTAAATATGTCTAAAAATTACGTACAAGACGGAAACACCGTGCGCTTTACTGCTGCCGCTAATGTAAAAAGTGGCGATGTGGTGATTTTAGAAAACCTTGTGGCAATCGCAGTATCTGATGTTGCTCAAGGTGGCGTTGGTGTTGGCTTAACTACTGGTGTATTTACCGTTAAAGCAAAAGCGGCAGACGACATTAAACAAGGTGCGATTGTGTACTGGTCTGCAACCGAAGGTGCAACGATTACTGCTGGTAGCAATAAACGCTTAGGCGTTGCGTGGCGTGCAAGCGGTGCATCTGTGGACACTGTAGATGTCAAGATCAACGCTTAGTCCATTTGATGACGCACTCGCACAGGCGGACAAAGTCATATCAGATGTGATGATGTCCGTCTATGTCATCAATGGTAAAGAATATAAAGCGGTGCTTGATGAGGCGCCGAAGGTGATGGGTGGAAATTATAGCGATGATTACTTAATTAACGGTACGACTCGCACGCTGACACTTTTTAGATCGTCCGGCTACAAGCCGAAACTTGGCGATGTCATCACGACAAAAACCAGCGAATATGTTGTACGCGGGTTTAGTTTTGAGGACGGAAAGATCTTGTTGCAGTTGGAGTGATTATGAAATCAAGCGTTGATGGGATTGAGCAATTAAGCGCAAATTTTGGCAAAGCCAAGCGGGACACCCCGAAAGCGGCAGTTAGTGCAATAAATACTGTCGCAAGACGGGCGGTGCGCAACGGCACCGGGAAAGTGGCAAAAGAGCTTAGCATACAGCAAAAACTTGTACGCAAGCGTGCAAGATTGCGACGCCGAGCAACCAACGCCAGCCCGGAAGCTGAAATCCTAGTAGATCGCCGACAACTCCCGTTAATTAACCTGCTAAAAGCGGGTGGAAACAAATTATATGATGGTAACGGCGCAATACTTGTCGGACCGTATGGTGTGGAGCGCGGATTTAAGCAAAAGCTTAAAAACGGACGAACCCACATTATGCAGCGTAAAGGCGGTGCGCGCTATCCGATTGACGTTGTAAAAATCCCGCTAGCAACTCCGCTCACGAACGCGTTTAGATCCGAACTTAAAGACTATGGTAGTCAAGTCAAGGTCGAGATGGCTAAAAAGCTCACAGGCGCTTTTAAAAAATAGGCTATTACTATGCTAATACACAAAAAAATCAGACAAAAATTGACAGCACTTTTGAAGAGTACGGCTATTGGCGTGAATGAAGTTTACTCAGGCAGACCGTTATTTATTGACATCGATCAAGAACAGTCGGCAGTTGCTGTTTTTATCGATGCAATCCAAATGGAGCCGATTGACTTGTGTCATTACGAGTATATAGCCGATCTCAACATTGCAACTTATTTAAAAACTGCCATCGGCGAGGACGCGCTGGACGAAATCGCCGAAAAAATCAAAAACAGATTGGAAAGTGCGGTAGAAAACGGCGAATTGCCGGAAGAAATCACCGAAATCACGTTAAGCGGTTACGAGTATGAACAAGATACGACTAACCGCACTTGGTTTGTCTCCAATCTCAAGTATCAAATCAAATACGAGGGCTAAAAATGGCTAAAACAACAGAATTTCAAGGGTCTAAATTTTACGTCGGCATAGGCTTGGAAGAAGCAAAAGCGATTACCGCTTGCACCATTTCACCTAATGCCACCATCACTGCCGCCGGTCACGGATTGGTAAAAGGTGATGGTGTGAAAATTACCGGACTTGGTACGCTTGACGGTTATTACCCGGTCGAAAATGTGAAAAATGACGTTATTACGTTATCTAGCGAAGTGAATTGGGCAGATCAAGATATGCCAACAAAATTTGCCGATGCTAAAGTCGCAAAAATTAAATGGTCGTCTAACTTTTGCGAAATTAAAAGTGTTGAGGGTGACGGCGACACGTTGAGCGAAGAAGATGTTACTACAATGTGTTCCGAAGGTACGGAAACCGAGCCTGGCGATATTGAGTACGGCAGCGTAAAATTAACATTCTTTTGGTCTCCCGGCGACTCTGAAATGCAAAAAGAATTACGCAAAAAGTTTTTTGCAAAAGAAACATTTCCGTATTTCTTGGCACTGAAAAAAAATAAAGGATCTTTACTTGGCTCAGGATTTATCCAAACATCACCTAATTTTAGTGGCGAAGTTAAAGGTAAGTGGGAATCCGGCGTAACAATTAAAAAAGCGAAACGCGATTACTTACTGCCTGCCACCGCTTAATCAACACGACCGCGCCCTAAAAAGTGCGGTCTTTTTTTATTTAATAGAGGATTATAACAATGAGCTTGCGTGAAGAATTATTAAAAAACAAACCTAAAGTACACCCGTTTGACTACAACGGAGTAACATACTTTTTCCGCGAATTTAACGTAAAAGAGATGAACGATGCGCTATACGGTCAGCACAATGAGCTTTTGCGCCTTGCGGAACAGCAAGGAATTGATCTGAATTATGATGACGAAGATGAATTAACGAAACAGCTTGCCAAAGTACACGATCCAGATAGATTATCCCGCGCGTTAGCTATCCGATTATGTGACGCTGACGGAAATAACTTATTTGACGCAAGTAGCCCCGATGATCTAGCTGAATTGCGCGGATTAGATAAAGGTGTGTATGAGGCGTTAAATAGCGCAGTGTTGAGTTTACTCCCAAAAAACTCAGCAACCGACGAAAGTTCCAGTTAAATTTATCGCTTTCGTTGGGTAAAACTCTCGAAGAAATTGAGCGGATGCCGGAAAGCCACCTGCAAGAATATGAGTTATTTTATCAAGAACAGCCTTTCGGCGCTTGGCGCGAAGACTACCGAACTGCTCAAATATCGCACTTGCTCGCAATGATAAACCGAGATCCGAAAGGGAAAGATCCTGAATTATCAGATTTTATGCCGTTTTTTAAAAATCAATCGAAATATGATGACGATGATGGCATTGACGCTTATTTAGCAAGTCGAGAAAAGTATTAAAGATAAAATATTTTTATCAAATGCTTAAAAAAATAAAAAAGGTCCCGTAAAATGTATGTGATTTATCACAAACAAGGGACCTTAAAAATGAAAAGATTGTTATTTACCGGGCTATTTAGCCTTTTATTAACAGGGTGTGTTGGTACGTCCCCTGTAGTATTGCAAAAAGCAAAACAAGTGCCGCCTGATCGTATTTTAGCGCAGGGAGAATATAACCCTAATTATGCCAAAGTAACCATTGTACGCGATGCAGGTTTTCAGGGGGGTGGATGTTATTTAGGTGTAATGTATCGCCAAACATTATTAGCCCGTTTCGACCCCGAAGAAAAAGCGGATTTTTACATCCCCGAAGGAGAATACAATTTTTCTGTAATTGGCGACCCTTACGGGCGCGGATTATGCGGCGGTCAATTTGATCCGGCAGTGGAAAAACAAGTTATCAAAAAAGATAAAGATAATATTTTCCGAATTAGCCTTGGACCTTGGCGCAGACCAAGATTATTACCAATGTAATAACCAGCCCCTTGACTACAAAGGGGCTTTTTCATGCGGTAAGATTTTATTTCTTTTTTAGTCATTGCAAGCAATTTCTTGTCAAAATAAAACTTTTCATCTATCATTCGATACAGTTTGAACTATTTCAATCACTGTTATTTAACCTTTAATAGCACATAAATTTACCCGTCCACTTCATTTTTGGTGAGTGTTTTTATGTTGATTAGAGAAATGTGTTAGATAAAAAGAAGGCTTATAATGTCTAATAAAAAGTGTAATGTATTCACCTCAAATTTTGGCACTCTCCCTTTACGGTTTACCCTTAAAGACGGTGAACTCTTTGTGTCAAAATCAGATTTAACAAAGATTTTCTATGAATTTTACCCTTCAGATTATCGCTATATTGTTGAAGAACTGATGAATAAAGGCATTACACAAATTATCGGCGATAAATCCGACGTGGTTTCAGTGGTGATTGGAGAATCTAAAATTGGTGCAGCAATTCATTTTCACGCTGTGGGTAATTTACTTCATTTTTGTAGTGAATTGATTGATGTCGATGATGAAATCATGCGTAGTGCTGCATTCCAAGCTAGCACCTTTACAACGTGGTACATTGGAACTTTATCAAACGCCAATAGTTATTTCGGCATAACCATTGAGGATACGCTCATGTCAGTGAAGAAACGCTTGGATAAAATCAATCCGCCTTATATCGTGGAAGTGATGTACGATGTAGAAGATAACATCCCCGCGTGGATTGGCACGTGCGATAAGTTGCATCTTGTCACTGAAGGCCGCACTTATGAAGAATTGCAACAACGCGTGTGGGAAATTGCACCTGAAATGCATGAGTTACAAGGTTATGGCAGTGAAAGCGATAATATCCGCCTTGCCTTTATCCAAACTGAAAGCCACGCAGATTTCCAACGCTTGGAGATGTAACGATGGGCAGTGGGTATTACGATCAACTTATAAAAATACTCAAGCAATATGGTTGCACATTCTTACGTCAGGGAAAGGGTAGCCATGAAATTTGGAACAGCCCAATTACTCAAAAACCTTTCCCTGTTGCTTATACTATTACCAACCGCCACACAGCAAATGGCATTTTAAAACAAGCTGGAATTGATTTTAAAATCTAATTGACAGTCTTTCGATAAATCAATACACTTTCAATCAAGGCTCGTAACCTTAAAACAAAGCGGAAGTCCGCACCCGATAGCATAGCGGTTTTTTTATGCGTAAAATTTAGCAACCTTGTTTGTTTTATTGCCATTAAACATTCATTACGCATAACCACATCTTATCTATGCCGAGAGGGCGGAGAATACAATACCCGAAAGGGGAATAATCCCGGCCGTTCTTTGTTTCGGTTTACGAACCTCTTGGCGACCCTATTAGGTCAAATCTTCGTAAAATAAAACAAAGGAGTCAGAAATGGCTAATCAAATCTCAACCCAAACAATTTCATTCAACAATCAGTCATTAATTACTGTTGAACAAAATGGCAATCACTATGTTGCTATGAAACCAATTTGTGAAAATATTGGTCTTGCATGGGAACCTCAAGTATTACGTATCAAACGTGATGAAGTTCTTTCTCAAGGTATGATCGTCATGATCATACCTACTAATGGCGGCAACCAAAATATGATTTGCTTACCAATCGAATACTTAAACGGTTGGTTATTTGGTAGAGCAGTTACCGCAAGCGGTGGAGTATGTTCATAGAATCGTGCTTGAAGGTGAGTTAATCACCGAAACCAAATTACAGGTATCAGAAAAGGAACTTCCATTAGCACTGCGGAAACATAAATATGCTCGTGAGCTTACAGAGGAACAATGGCTACGAATGGCAAGTTTATGGTATTCCTTATATAACTGCCTAGATTTTATTGAGCTTATTTACAAGCCATTGGCTGCGCTTAACTCGCCATACGCCTCTACGGCATATACCCACGCAACGGAATATAAAACATCGTTAGGTGTGGCAAAGCGCATACTTGAGCCGTTACTGGCTGATTTTGAAGTAGATCCAATAGATGACGCACATTTTTATTTTGCCACCAAGACATTGAGAGAATATCAACCTCAAGGACTTGCTAAATTAGTGAGAATTTAAAATACAAAACTAAGGTCTTGATACTTAATCAGTGTTTTATTAGTATCTACTTGTATTGAATTAGTAAGGAGTATAATTATGACCGCAAGATTTATATCATTCGTTGCGAAAGTATTACTGCTTTTGACAGTATGCCTAACTCCATTGTTTTTATTTACTAAGCCTTGGGGTGTTTATGTATTTTGCGTTGTCATGATTACGCTAATTGCTTGGTGTTTGCGTATTATTTTTGATAGCAAACTGACAAAGCAGCAAAAAATAGATAGACTATTTGGTAATACATATTAGTCGGATTTAATTAAACAAAGCTCGCCTTTTGGCGGGCTTTTTTTATGGGATAAATTTACAAAATGGCATCTACGGTATCTGATTTATTAGTCCGCCTAGGCGTTGACGATGCAAAATTTAGAAGTGGCTTAAATGTCGCAGAGGCTCGCGCTAAAAGTTTTTCAATTCGTACAACCCAATATTTGAAGAACATCGAAAATGCCGCAAATTCGTTAGAAAAAATTAACACTAGATTGTTTAATTTTTCTGTTGCAGGTGTTGGTCTTGGCACGCTAAAGAATTATGCAGACGGGTACACCGAGGTAAAAAACAAACTCGCGCTAGTTGAGAGTGCATCATTTAGCAGTCAGCGCGGGTTACAGTCACTCTTTGATATATCATTAAAGACTAACCAGAGCTTAGAGGCGACATCAAGTATTTATCAACGTTTTGCGCAAAATGCACAAGCATTGGGAATAAATCAAGCTCGTGTTGCTAGTCTAACGGAGACTGTCTCTAAAGCTGTTGCTATCTCCGGTGCAAGTGCGGCATCAGCACAAGCGGCCTTAATGCAGTTTGGACAATCCTTGGCAAGTGGCGTTTTCCGTGGGCAGGAATTTAACTCAGTGATGGAACAAACGCCAGGTCTTGCTCAAGCAATGGCTAAAGGACTTGGTGTATCAGTTGGTGAGCTACGTAACATGGCTAATGCCGGTAAGCTCACAACGGATGTTATTATCCCTGCTCTTGAGCGTGTAAAAGACAGTGTTGATGAGCAATTTAATACACGTGTCGTTACAATTGGGATGGCGTTCGAAAACCTACGTACATCTACTACAAAATGGATTGGTGAGTTAGATCAAGCAAGCGGCGCCAGTCAGGGATTTGCTACGGTAATCAGCGGCATGGCGGATCATTTAACCGTTGCGACAAGTGCGCTTGGTGGATTTGCTGCCGTCTTGAGCGTAAATAAGTTACGCGCATTTATTGCTGCCGGTAACGAACAAGCCGCATTGGCAATTAATGTCGCTCGTGCAGAAAGCGTAAAAACTGCTGCGCTACGTGAACAAGCTCAGGCGGAAATGAGTTTAATCCAAATCAAACTCGCCCACGCACGCACTGAATCGGAACTGTTAGCAATCCAACAACAAGCCGAAGTGCAATCCCGAAAATTGACGGCAGCAATCATGGCTGAATCTAACGCGCGGCGCAATCTTGATCTTGTAACAAAACGTGCTACCGCTGGTGGAAGATTGTTTAGCAATGCTCTTGGTTTCGTCGGCGGTCCGATTGGATTAGTAACAATCGGACTAACCGCTGCTGCTGGCGCTCTGATTGAATATCGCCAAAAAACGGAGCAGGCAAAACAGGAATCTTTAGCCTTTGCTGATTCGTTGGATATTACAAGCGACTCATTACGCACCGTTACGGCAGATATGCTGTCATCAATGCGCACCAAACTTGAGCGATCTATTGAGACACAAAAAGCTGTTATTACAGAGCTGAAAGCAGAAACAAACAAGCTCGAACAACAAGTTAAAATCCAAATTGATGGAATGAACTCACAGGGATTGCAAAATAATCAACACGCAATCGAGAGATACAAAAAGTTAATTGGAGACTTGTCGATCAAAAAAGGTGAGTTAGCGGAAGCGAATGAGAAGCTTGAAAAATCAGAACGCGATTTACTCACAATTGATTCTGGAAAATCTATCGCCGAATTTAACACCAAACTAAAAGAGTTATTGCCAACAGTTGATTTATCAAAAATTAATATTGATAAATTAGGGCTATCTGTTGAGGATTTTAACCGTTTAGTCCCTAATGCAGAAAGTGGTGCTAATAGCATATCAAGCGCTGTACAGCGTATGGGGGCAATGGCGCTTATCGTAGCTAGCAACTTTGATGCTCTAGGGTTATCTGTTAAAAACGCATTGAGCGATAAAGCGCAAAAGATTATTGATCGTAATAATCGCCAAATTGCGATTAATCGAGAAAAAGACCCGAAAAAGAAACGTCGACTGGAGGCGGAAGATCAGGCTATTAATAGTGGGTTTGATCCTAATAGCACGGATTTTTCCGCCGTGGCCGACTCTTTTTACAATGCGTTGGGGTCTAAAAAAACAAAAGGCAGTGGCGGGAAGAGCGAGCGGGCCCGCGATAGCTGGCTGAATTTTTACGACGAGATCCGTAAAAAAAGCACATCATCGCTGAATGAGATTAATCTCGAGCAAGATCAGATGATGCGCCGCTTAAACGAACATCTGAAAAAAGGCGTAGTATCTCATCAAGAGTACGAGATCGCAAAAACCGCTATTACCGAACGTTTTGAAAAACAACGATTGGAATTATCCGGCAAATACGCGCCGAATAAGCTGTTAAAGTCTGAACTAAAAGACGAGCTAGCAGCAATCCAAGAGCTTTACGCCGCAGGGCAACTGACAAAAGGCGAAATTGACAATGCGCAACTCAAAGCAAAATTTGAGTACGCGCAGCAAGTATCACAAAACGCCGTAAGCTCTCAAGATCAAGTGCGGGCGATTTACGATCCGACACAAGAGCTTAAAAACAAACAAACGCAGGAATTAGCGCAACTCCAAGCCTTTAATGAGCAAAAACTCATTACCGAAGAAGAGTTTCAGCAACGCCGGCAAGAAATCATCGACAAGTACAAAAACGATGAATTTCAGCTTGATATAGCGAACTATGCTACTGGGCTAAACGACCTCGGAAGTGCGTTTGATGGGCTGGCATCGATGGTGGAACAATCCGCCGGCAAACAATCCGCCGCGTATAAAGCGATGTTTGCTATCTCAAAGGCGTTTGCGATTGCCGAAGCAACGGTAAAACTGTCTCAAGCCATAGCGCAAGCAATGGCTGATCCGTCTGCACTTACACCTGCGCAAAAATTTGCGAACATGGCAGCCGTGGCGAGTGCCGGGGTTAACTTAATCTCACAAATTACCAGCGTTGCGGCGTTTGCTACCGGCGGACATGTACAAGGACCGGGAACGGGTACAAGCGACTCAATCCCTGCTTGGTTATCCAATAACGAGTTTGTGATGACCTCCAGCACCGTGGATCACTACGGGCTGGCGTTTATGAATGCGTTAAATCAACGCCGATTGCCGAGATTCGCTAACGGTGGGCGTGTTGGCGGCGGTGGCTCGCCGAGTTATCCCGGAATTAGCAGCAATGGCGGTGAGGGCGATCATAATGAGATCAGTATCACAATCAATATTGCTAAAGATGGCAAAGAGGATGTAACGGTAGAGCAACAGATCGCGCAAAGTAAAGCGTTATCCGACGCAATCACGGTAAAAGTGCTGGAAGTAATGCGCAAGCAACGCGGACGCGATGGCGGGCTTTTGAATTAGAGGTAAATTGTGGCATTGAGAAAAATTAATTTTTGCCCGAAACCCGGGTACACAGTTGAAAGCGAGCCGCGCCGGAAAGTCAATAAATTCGGCGACGGCTACGAACAGCGGATGGTTGACGGGCTGAATCCGCTATTGCGTAAATTTAGCCTGACTTACAAGCTCAATCATAAAAATGCGGTCGAATTAGACCGCTTTTTTGTGGAGCATGGCGGGGTAACTCCGTTTTTGTTTAAAGAGTACGAGGACGGAGCGTTAATTAAAGCAGTTTGCCAGAAATGGTCTAAAACTGTAGATAAAAAATACACCGAAATTAGCTGCACTTTTGAAGAGGTGATGTAATGCCAAAAGATACCCCGAAT
>UMII01083486.1_pt1 | contig 39542 bp, 27 predicted proteins | sample 1965731 | NCBI WGS metagenome assembly UMII01 (sample SAMEA4836118, study PRJEB28245) | human gut metagenome | biome: gut microbiome; material: fecal sample | place: Denmark | collected 2008
TCTATTATATCGTCAATCTTGTTTCAGGTTCATCTCAAGACTAACCCTCAATGCCTTGTCAACCTGATTAATTATTTCATTATCAAGATGACATACTTTATCTTTGAGTCTTTTCTTGTCTATTGTTCTTAACTGTTCCAGCAATATAACTGAATCTTTTACGATATCGTAATGACACGCATCAATCTCAACGTGCGTTGGCAGCTTAGCTTTATTCATCTTGGATGTTATAGCTGCACATATAACTGTCGGACTATGCCTGTTGCCTGTATCATTCTGAATTATAAGAACAGGTCTTATACCTCCCTGTTCAGAACCTACCACAGGTCTTAAATCTGCATAAAATATATCCCCACGTTTAATTACCACTTATATCACACTCCCAAAGCATTTACTTAATTGTTTATACTCAAAGTATTGCCAAGGTTTCTGACGTGTATTCAATTATTTTGCAGGTTTGTTATTTAATAATTTTATGAAAATGCTGTATATTACACTACTTCTTAATCTGTTATTAACTTCCAGTTCTCATGAAAATAATCATGACTCCCAATATATTGTCCATTAAGATAATAATTTCTTGGAATTCTCTTGCCAAGGTCACACACAAATTCATAATTAAATGTTCCTGCTAAAGCAGCAATCTCTTCAACTGTAATCTCTGCATCCTTGTCTTTTCCTACTAATGTTACAACATCACCACGATTTACAGGACCTATATCTGTAACATCTACCATCATCTGGTCCATACATACCCTTCCTGTTATAGGAGCTTTCTTACCATTAATAAGCACATATCCCTTTGATGATAATGACCTTGGATATCCATCGCCATATCCCACTGTTACAGTTGCAAGCACTGTTTCTCTCTTAGTTTCAAATGTTCCGCCGTAACCTATCTTTTCTCCTGCTGGAACTGTCTTTACCATAGCTACATGGCTTTTGAGCTGTAGTGCTGGTTTCAGTGCTACTGCTGACTTATCCACTTCATCTGATGGATACATACCATATAAAGCAATTCCAAGTCGCACCATTCCATGATTAGCCTGTGGCATATCTATAATAGCTGCACTGTTGGATACATGCTTTATCTCAAATGATATACCTTCTTTCTTCAACGCATCATCAAAAGCATCATACTTTGCAATCTGTCTTAATGCAGCGGTCTTATCCTTCTCATCAGCAGTTGCAAGATGTGTAAACAGGCCTCTTGCATTGAGTGCCTTTAAATTCTTTATCTTTTTAACTATCTCAACACCACTTTCATCTGGCTCAAGACCTATTCTTCTCATTCCGGTATCAACCTTGATATGGCAGAAAGCTACATTTCCAAGCCTTAAGGCAACATCATTAAGTGCCTTGGCTGTCTCATAGTCAAATACTGTTGCATCTATTTCATTCTTAACCAATGCCTCATATTCCTCAGGCTCAACATAGCCTAATATAAGTATTGGCTTATTAATTCCATTTTCTCTTAAATTAACAGCTTCATCCAGCGTAGCAACTGCATATCCATATACTAAATCTCTTACTGCCTTGGATACAGCCACATCTCCGTGTCCATAGCCATCTGCTTTAACAACTGCAAGTGCCTTTGTTGAAGGTTCTGTCTTGCTCATAAGCTCAATACAATTAGCCCTGATTGCATCCAGATCTACATCTGCATATACTCTGTAATACTTACTCATTATTCACCTCTTGCTTTTATAAGCACATTTTTTATATTGTCAATAATATCGCCCGCAACCATAGAATACTTACCATTACTTAAGGCAGCTTCATCTCCTGCACAGCCGTGTATATATACGCCAAGTGCTGAAGCTTCAAAAGTAGTAAGTCCCTGTGCCATAAGTCCTGTTATTATGCCTGAAAGCACATCTCCCGAACCTCCTGTTGCCATTCCATCATTGCCTGACATATTAATATACACTCTTTCTCCATCAGAAACAATAGTTCTTGCATCTTTTAATACACATACGCAATTATGTTCTCTTGAATATGTTCTTGCTGTATCTATAGGATTATTCTTTATCACCGCAATATCAAGTCCTGTAAGACGTGACATTTCTCCTATGTGTGGTGTAACGACAACATTCTTATCTGACATATCATCTTTATATGAAGCATTACCACTATTGCCGCCAGCTTCATAGTCTACATCATCATTACTGCCATCAAGTTCAATTTTATATTGGGCGATTATATTAAGGGCATCTGCATCATACAGCTTTTTAATATTCTTCTTTGCTGACACACTTCTTACAAGCTTTACTGCACTTTCTTCCATAGACAGCCCCGGACCTATACACACAACATCTGCCCAGCAGATACATTTATCCACTAATGTCTCTGTATTCTTAACAAAATCGCCACATTCCTCATCAGTATCATATGTATCAACAATACATTCCATATTGCCCGTTATAACTGCTGTACGGTTGCTTATATGCGTAAGGGTTCTTACAAGCCCTGCACCTATACGTGCCGCCGCTCTTGAACTTAATACTGCTGCACCTCCATAAAGCCTTGAACCAGCTATTACAAGTGCCTTTCCAAATGTTCCTTTATTGCCATCAGGCTTTCTTAGCGGAAGCATATCAGATATATCACTATAATCATATGTGAAAATATCCCTTGTCATATCCGGATATTGTGCAAAACCTATATCTTTTCTTATAATCTTCCCACAATATGAAGCTGCTGGATATAATATATGTCCGATTTTTTCAAATCCGAAGGTAACTGTTATATCAGCATTAACCGCAGATCCCATAACCACACCTGTCGATGCACTTATACCTGATGGTATGTCAACAGCCACAACAAGCCTGTTTCCATTATTGTCGCTATTCTGTGTATACTGCGAACGCACTGATGTACTGCATTTATTAATTGTATCTACTACTATTCTGGCCTCTCCTGCCAGTTCTCTTGATAAGCCATTGCCAAATAAGGCATCTACAATAACCCCATATTTAGAAAAATCCGGGCTATTAATACATTCTATGCCCAGATTCTTTATTATGTTCAATTGTATATCGAATTCTTTGGTAGAAGCGTGTGAGTTAATTATATACACATCCACATTGTAGCCCTTAAGATAAAGCTGTCTTGCCACCGCAAGTCCATCTGCCCCATTATTGCCACGTCCACATACGCATATAATGTCTGTATGTATATTTCCTTTAACCTTGCTTTCAATAGCTTCTGTCACTGAGAGTGCGGCTCTTTCCATAAGCACAACTGATGGTATACCAAGAGTATTAATTGAATAAGAATCCACATTCTTCATAGAAGCCGCATCTAATACATATCTCATTCCTGCTTATCTCCTACATTGCCTTCATTAATTCTGTCAACTGCACTACAATTCTCAGGTCCGATAATATCGTGTATAAGAGAATACATATTATTATTAACAGTTTCTTTATCCTGTTTTATAAGAATATTCTTCTTAAGCTTGACTCTTGTAGCATTAATCCACTTATCAAGTACCTCTATATCCTCTGTATTGGCATTCATTCTGTCATAGCAGGCTTTAAGTGTCTCTGTAAGAAGCTTCTCGTTAGCCCTTGCCAATTCTCTTGGTACTTCTAAGAGTTCATCTTCAAGCGAAGCTATCTTGTCATTAGACTCCTGTATAAGTCTTTGGTTCTGGCTCATACGCTTCTGCTTCTGCCTGCTTGAATCATCATCTTCCATATTCTCAACAACATCATTGATAAGCTGCTTTTTAAGCTTCTTGATGTCTTTAATGTCATTATTAATTCTTCCCTGCTTCTTAAGCAGTTCATTAACCTGTTTCTCCCAATACGCAATCTCATCTGTCTTATTCTTCTCGTTAATAAGGTGATACCATCGCTCATCAAGCGTAAGAATCGGAATATTCTTAAATACATCACTATTCTTTAACAATTCATAAGTTATCTTAGACACCATCAATTCCCCCTTTGGATTTAATATCTTTATGAGTGCTTATTGGCAATTGTGTAAGAAAGTCTCATAAGGCTTTCTGATAAATGTACATTCTCAACTATTACGTCATCTGGCAGATTAAGATCTGTATGTGCGAAATTCCATATAGCCTTAATTCCTGCATCTGCAACCTGCTTTCCGATTTCCTTAGCCGCCTGCTTTGGTATTGTCAGTGCAACTATCTCTATATCGTTCTTATGTATAAAATCGGCAAGTTGATCCATCATCATTATATCTATTCCGTGAATGCTTTCACCTTTAAGCTCTGGATTGTTATCAAATACGCCGCATATAACAAAACCACGCTTCTCAAAGTCTGTATAATTAACAATAGCACGTCCAAGGTTACCAGCACCTATTATTATCATATTATGCTTCCTGTCTATTCCAAGTATCTTGCCTATCTCATCATAAAGATACTTCACATTATATCCATATCCCTGCTGTCCAAAACCTCCGAAATTATTGAGGTCCTGTCTTATCTGTGATGCTGTAACTTTCATTCTCACACTTAAATCTTTAGATGAAATCCTCTGAACACCACTTTCTATAAGTTCGCCCAGATATCTGTAATATCTTGGCAATCTTCTTATAACAGCCGATGAAATCTTCTTTTTCTCTTCCATAACATTCTCCATTCCTGTGCAATACTGCTACGAAAAGGAGATGGGAAACCTGTAATTACCAGCTTCCCATCAGCCTTCAAAATTAATGTTAATTATATAACTATTTTGCTAAAAAGTAAAGAAATGTACTCTATCCAAGCACTCTCTTAGCAATATCCACAGACTCCTTTGCATCCTTTGAATAGAAATCCGCATGTATTTCCTTAGCATATTCAGGAGTAAGCACTGCTCCTCCTACCATAACCTTACAATCAAGATTGTTCTTATGTATAAGTTCTATTGTCTTTTTCATTGAAACAAGTGTTGTTGTCATAAGTGCTGACAGACCACAAAGCTTCGCACCATTTTCTTTAATCGCATCTACAACAACCTGATATTCAACATCCTTTCCAAGATCAATAACCTCATAACCATAATTCTCAAGAAGTACCTTTACGATATTCTTTCCAATATCGTGGACATCTCCCTTAACCGTCGCAATAACAATCTTTCCCTTGCTTACAGGTGCATTATTGCTCATAATCATATGTTTTCTTATAACCTCAAACGCTCCCTGTGCAACGCCAGCCGCCATTATAAGCTGTGGCAGGAATAATGTTCCCTTCTCGAACTCCTCACCTATCTTATCAAGTGCAGGAATCAAGGCATTATTAACAATGTCCATAGAATCCATACCTGCAAGAAGTTCTTCTGTTATTGCTGCACCTTCATTTTTTAGACCTTTCTCTACTGCATAGAATAAGTCATCACAGGTATAACTGCCCTTCTTATCCTTAAGATTAACACTTCCACCTGCCTGTGCTGTCTGACCACCCTGTACTGCATTTGCCGCTGTATTCATTGGATTAATCTTGCTTATATTAGGCATTGAAGCATAAGCCTTAATATAATCAACAGAATTCTTATCTATATTGGCAAGAAGCTTATATGCCCTTACTGCCCCCATCATCTCATATATGTTAGGGTTAATAATCGCAAGATCAAGACCATTCTGCATAGCCATTGTTAAGAAAATGTGATTGACAAGCACTCTGTTAGGAAGTCCGAAAGATATATTCGATACACCAAGCACCGTCCTTAAGCCAAGAGTATGCTTAACCTCATAAAGTGCATTAAGCGTTTCCATTACCCCCTCCTGTTCGGCTGAGGCTGTAAGTGTAAGACAGTCTATATATATATCCTCTTTAGGAATTCCTATAGCTATTGCCCTGTCCATAATCTTTCTTGCTATGGCAACTCTGTCTTCTGCTTTCTTAGGAATACCATCTTTATCAAGAGCAAGGCCAATTACTGCCGCACCATATTTTTTAACTATTGGCAGAATGTTATTAAGAGAGTCTTCTTCTCCATTAACTGAATTGACAATCGGCTTACCATTATATACTCTTAATGCAGCATCAAGAACCTCAGGTATAGTTGAGTCAAGCTGGAGAGGCACATCCACAACTGACTGAAGTGCTTTCACAGTATCAACCATCATCTGTCTTTCATCAATTCCCGGAAGTCCTACATTGACATCAAGAATATCAGCACCCGCACCTGTCTGTTCTAATGCCTGTCCAAGTATATAATCCATATCATTATCTAAGAGTGCCTGCTTAAATACCTTTTTACCTGTTGGGTTAATTCTCTCTCCTATAACTCTTGGCTGGTCAACTATAACTGTGCTTGTAGCTGAGCATACAGCCGATGGTATTTTCACTGGCTCTTTTGCTAAATTGCCTTCTTTATGTAACATATCTGATAAGCACTTTATGAATTCAGGAGTTGTTCCACAACAACCACCGAATATTTTAATGCCATACTTTCTTAAATCCTTCATAAATTCAGCAAACTGCTCTGCTGTCACATTATATTCATTAGTAACAGGGTCGGGAAGTCCTGCATTAGGCTTTACTATAACCGGAAGATTAGTCCAGCCTGTAAGTTCCTTAATAACCGGCTCAAGTTCCTTAGGTCCAAGTGAACAGTTGACACCTAAGGCATCAACTCCAAGTCCTGATATTGTAAGTGCAAATGAAGATATCTGACATCCTGTAAATGTACGCATATTTTCTTCAAATGTCATAGTCGTCATTATTGGAAGCTGGCTATTCTCCTTTGCTGCAAGCACTGCCGCTTTCACATCTAACAGATCTGTCATTGTCTCAAATACAACAAGATCTGCACCTGCCGCTTCACCAGCCTTGACTATCTCAGCATACATCTCATAAGCTTCCTCAAAGCTTAATGTACCTGTTGGCTCTAGAAGCTGTCCTATAGGTCCTACATCAAGTGCTACAAGTGCTCGTGGATTCACATTGGCACACGCCTTCTTTGCATTTTTAATTCCCGCTGTTACAAGTTCATCAACTGAATGCCCACATTCTTCAAGCTTATATCTGTTGCCACCAAATGTATTGGCATATATTATGTCTGCACCTGCCTTTAGATACTGCTCGTGTATGGAAATGAGAAGTTCCGGTTCTGTAATATTAAGCATCTCTGGTGTTTCACCCATCTTCATTCCTGCCGCCTGAAGCATAGTACCCATTCCACCATCAAGAATCACATAATCCTTTTGTAAAAGTTCTTTTAATTTATTCATTACAATGTCCTCCTGCTTCCCTGAATCTGCATGTACCTTTAAGGTTACACGACATACAGCCTTTTTTCTTTGAACTGACCTCTCCGGTTGTAAGCCCAATAACTGCTGTTACAGACTTGGTTGGTGTCATCATATCAGTCTTTCCTATATTAAGCCCTATAAGCTTAGGTGCATTTAGTATTTTTAAGAATTCGCCCTGCTGTGACAAAGGCAGATCACCATATCCTATTCCAAACCTGAATGTCTGGTTATACTCTGGAAGTTCCTCTTTAATAACAGCCTCAACCTTATCGCATACCTGTTCAATTGCTGCACTTGCCATACTGTCTGATATTACAGCCTTGGCAAGGTCTGAGGCCTGCATCACCCTTAACATCCTGTCTATTCCATCAGAGATTGTCACTGCTATAAGTGCCGCTTTATTACAGCCTTTAAGATGTTCTTTAATTGAGTTTCCTTTTAATGTAACAGAAGTCCCTTCAAGCCTTACGCCCTCATCGACCTGTGTCACATCCACTACCCTGTATACATATCTTGGAACTGCCGCTTTTAAGACCTCTGCCTCACATTCATCTATAAGGCTGTTTATTGTCTCATCTGCCCCTATTCCCTTGTATCCTAAGTACCTTAATACTTCTGCCCTGTTTATACTGCTTAATGTCACCTGTTTTTTCATTTATTTATTCTTTCTTGCTTTGTCCTTATGCTTGCCTTTTCCTCTGCCCTTGCCTCTTGACTGGTTAGCCTTCTCAACATTAACACGGCGTCCCTTAATCTGCACGTTATCATTCATTGCCTTAAGAATTTTCTCTGCGTGTATAGCTGGTACATCAACAAATGTATAGTTGTCCATCATATCTATCGCGCCTACAAGCTTGCCAGGCATACCAGATTCACCTGCAATAGCTCCAAGAATATTAGCTGGCTTTATTTTATCCTTTTTTCCAATATTAATAAAGAGTCTTACCATTCTTGAATCATCTTTATCTGTATCAAAATGGAATTCTTCTACTTCATCTTCTCTGTCAAGGGTATCACCTATAAGCATTTTTAAAAGTGCTGCTGCCATATCCATAGATGTATATTCTTCCTGATTAACGTGTTCTTCAACAAGATTAACCATATCTGTAAGTCCACCCTCTTCGATTGTCTGTCTGATTTTATCAAACATATTATCAAGCTTGGTGTTCTTAACATCATCCAATGATGGAACAGGCTTTGCAAGTATCTTAGTCTTACAGTAACGCTCGATATCCTTTAACTTATACACTTCCTTGCCACTTATAAATGAAAGTGCCATTCCAGATCTTCCTGCACGCCCTGTTCTTCCAATTCTATGAACATAATATTCCTCATCCTGAGGAATGTCATAGTTAAATACCATATCTACATCATCAACATCAATTCCTCTTGCTGCTACATCAGTTGCTATAAGTATGTCTACCTTGCCGCTTCTAAAGTCATCCATTACTCTGTCACGCTGCTGCTGTTTCATATCACCATGTATTCCATCAGCAAAATAACCTCTGCCCTTAAGCTCTGATATAAGCTCATCAACCTGTCTTTTAGTGTTACAGAACACTACTGAAAGTCTTGGATTGTATATATCAATAAGCCTGCACAATACTTCTGTCTTATTCTTAGGTCTTACCTCATAATAGAACTGTTCTATATTAGATACTGTAAGTTCTTTTCTTACTACCTTTATAATCCTGGCATCTTTCTGGAAATTTCTTGCAATATCCATAATAGCCTTTGGCATAGTAGCTGAGAACATTACTGTCTGTCTGTCTTCTGGCGTTTCTGTAAGAATTGTTTCCATATCTTCCCTGAATCCCATATCAAGCATTTCATCAGCTTCATCAAGAATAACCATATTAATATTATCAAACTTAACAGTCTTTCTTCTCATATGGTCCATAACTCTTCCAGGAGTTCCAACAATAATCTGTACGCCCGTCTTTAATGACTTTATCTGTCTTACTATCTCCTGTCCTCCATATACTGGAAGAACTTTAATATCACTCATATATTTGGCAAGTTTTCTTATCTCCTCAGCCACCTGTACAGCAAGCTCTCTTGTAGGGCAGAGTACGATTGCCTGAGGCTTTTTTATCTGTGGGTCTATCTTCATAAGCATAGGAATTGTGTATGCTGCTGTCTTACCAGTACCTGTCTGTGCCTGTCCGACAACATCAATACCTTCACATACAGCTGGAATTGCCTGTGTCTGTATAGGTGAAGTTTCCTCAAATCCCATATCCTCAATAGCTCTTAATATTCTTTCATCAATGTTTAACTCGTCAAATTTCATTCATTTCCTCATTTCTTAAATTTAATACACTTATCTTAGTCTAACTTTTTAATAATACATTATAGGAAGAAATAAGTCAAAAAAATTGCAATTTATTCTTAAAGCAAGTATAATTCAACTAATTAATTTAAAGAAAGGAACACTGTTATTATGATTCTTTCCTGTAATAATATAAGTAAATCTTTTGGAACAGATGTTATTATCAAATCCTGTTCTTTTAATATTGAAGACCACGAAAAAGCAGCTATCGTTGGTATCAACGGTGCTGGAAAGTCTACTCTTTTAAAGATTATAACCGGAATTGAACCTGCTGACACAGGACTTGTAACGTTAGCTAAGGACAAGACTTTAGGTTATCTTTCACAGCAGCAAAATCTTAATTCAGACAACACCATTTATGATGAGCTTTTATCTGTGAAGCAATATATCCTTGATATGGAAGCACAGCTAAGAAGTATTGAGAACCAGATGAAATCAGCAGATGATACAGCTCTTGAAACACTTATGAAGAAATATTCAGACCTTAACCACGAGTTTGAATTAAACAACGGTTACGCTTACAAAAGCGAGATAACTGGTGTTCTTAAAGGCCTTGGCTTTGCAGAAGAAGATTTCACACTTAATGTTAATACTTTATCAGGCGGACAAAAGACACGGGTTGCACTTGGCAGGCTTTTATTATCAAAGCCTGATATTATACTTCTTGACGAGCCTACCAACCACCTTGATATGGAGTCTATAAGCTGGCTGGAGAACTATCTGCTTAACTACAGTGGTGCTGTACTTATAGTTGCCCACGACAGATATTTCCTTGACAAGATAGTAAGCAAGATTATCGAGTTAGACAATGGCAATGCAACTGTATTCTCAGGCAACTATACTGATTACGCTTCAAAGAAAGCTATCCTGCGCAATATGCAGCTAAAGGAATATCTTAACCAGCAGCGTGAAATCAAACATCAGGAGGAGGTTATAACAAAGCTTAAGCAGTTCAACCGTGAGAAATCTATTAAAAGAGCTGAAAGCCGTGAAAAAATGCTTAACAAGATGGAATTTGTCGATAAGCCTGAAATTTTAAACGACAAAATGGATATTAAGCTTGAACCTAATGTAATAAGCGGTAATGATGTCCTTACTGTAGACAACCTTACTAAAGGTTTTGACGGAACTGTTCTTTTTGATAACATATGCTTCCAGATTAAACGTGGTGAACGCGTAGCACTTATCGGAAGTAACGGAACAGGCAAGACAACAATATTAAAATTAATTAATGGAATTATACCTGCCGATTCAGGCTCGATATATCTTGGTGCTAAAGTAAATATTGGTTATTATGATCAGGAACACCACGTTCTTGACCCTGACAAGACCATTTTTGATGAAATCAGGGATGCTTATCCAGACCTTAATAATACACAGATAAGAAATACCCTTGCAGCATTTTTATTCACCAATGAAGATGTATTTAAGTATATAAAAGACTTAAGCGGTGGCGAGCGCGGACGTGTATCATTAGCCAAACTTATGCTCTCTAATGCCAACTTCCTTATATTAGATGAGCCTACTAACCACCTTGATATCACTTCAAAGGAAATTCTTGAAAATGCACTTAATAGTTACACAGGTACTGTCCTGTTCGTATCACACGACAGATACTTTATTAATTCTACTGCAACAAGAATTATTGAGCTTGCCAATAAAACAGTTGTTAATTATATTGGTAATTATGACTATTATCTTGAAAAAAAGGATATACTAGGAGCAAAACCAATAACCAATAACACTTCTAAATCCAGCAATTCAGCCATTTCAAAGCTTAACTGGCAGGAAGAAAAGGTAAAGCAGGCACAGCAAAAGAAGATTAAAAACGAAATCAAGCGTACTGAAGAACGTATGGCTTTAATTGAGGCTGAGATTGAGGAACTTGATAATATGTACGCCGACCCTGCCATAAGCAGTGATACTGCCAAACTTATGGAAATACACACCAGGAAGGAAGCTCTTAGCAAAGAGCTTGATGAGCTATATGATAAATGGGGGGAATTAACATTATAATTCCAATACCAAAAACAGCGAAAAATGCCGAAATAAGGCAATTCTTAAGCGTTTTTTATTGACAAAATTACCTATATGGAGTATAAATAACCTATACTTATTATTACTTATTTCATTTAAGGAGGATGTAGTTTATTATGAATAAGACAGAGTTAGTTGCTGCAATCGCAGAGAAGGCTGAACTTTCAAAGAAGGATGCTGAGAAGGCTTTAAAGGCTTTCACAGAAACTGTTGCTGAACAGTTAAAGAATGGTGACAAGATTCAGTTAGTTGGTTTCGGTACTTTCGAAGTTGCTGAAAGAGCTGCTAGAACAGGTCAGAATCCTCAGACAGGTAAGGCTATTGAAATTCCTGCTTCTAAGGCACCTAAGTTTAAGGCTGGTAAGGCTTTAAAGGATACTGTTAACTCAGCTAAATAATTAATATTCGATAGTGGATATTGCGACTGTCACTTAGGTGACAGTCTTTTTTATATGTATTTATAGATACATATAAATATTATCAATGAAATTCAGAAAACGGAGACACACTATGGAAATAGAACGTAAATTCTTAGTTGCACAATTGCCAGATAATCTGGACAATTATAATTGCAGATATATTGAACAGGGTTATCTTTCAACTAAACCTGTAGTCAGGGTAAGACGTGATAATGATGATTATTATCTTACTTACAAAGGCAGTGGTATGATAGCACGTGAAGAATACAATCTTCCACTCACCAAAGACTCGTATGAACATTTGATTAAAAAAGCTGACGGTAATATAATAACCAAAAAGCGTTATGAAATTCCGGATGGTAACGGATACACTATTGAACTTGACATATTTGAAGGAGCATTCAACGGCACTGTTATTGCAGAAGTTGAATTTAACACTATAGAAGAAGCTGACAATTACATTATGCCAGAGTTTTTTACAGAAGATGTAACTAATAACCCTGAATATCACAACAGCAATATGAGTAAAAAGAAGTTCGACTAACGTGAACACTCTAAGAAAAGAGGATAACCTGATGAAAAAACTCTCTGATATATTAGATATAAGTCCTGATATTACTCTTGAAACACTTCAAAGAGCAAGAATGGCAGCCTTAACACTTATCAAATGGCTTCTCTGCTCTTTATTTACAGGAAGCTTTATAGGACTTATCGGAGCATTATTTTATAAAGCTTTACAATATGTAACAAGCTTTCGGATCCAACACCCTTACACTTTATTCTTTCTTCCTGCTGCCGGTATAATAATCGTTCTTATGTACCATTTTACGCACGAAGACAAGAATACAGGAACTAATCTTGTAATAACAGCAATCCAGTCCAATGCAGAAGTTCCTGTCCGTGTTGCTCCTCTTATTATAATATCAACACTGCTTACACATCTTTGCGGTGGTTCAGCAGGACGAGAAGGTGCAGCCCTGCAGGTTGGCGGCTCCTTAAGCAATTTTATCGCCAAAATATTACATTTTGACGACAAAGATACAAGAATTATGATTATGTGCGGAATGAGTGCCTGTTTCTCTGCTCTTTTCGGAACTCCTATAGCCGCAGCCATATTTTCTATGGAGGTTATAAGTGTGGGGGTTATGTATTACGCCGCACTTGTTCCCTGTATTATATCCGCACTTATTGCTTCCGGCGTAGCTGGGTTATTCAATATAACACCAACTATGTTTATAATAAGCGAAATATGTGAACTAAGCATATCTACCGGAATAAGATTTATGATAATGTCAGTAATATTTGCCCTCGCAAGCATTGTATTCTGTTATATGCTTCATTCATCAGCCAAAATATATTCTGAATACTTAAGCAACCCATATATCCGTATTATAATAGCTGGTGTGCTTGTTATTATTTTAAGATATATAACCGGTACTACTGATTATCTTGGTGCTGGTGCTCCTATGATTGCGGCAAGCTTTATAACAAGCTGTTCGTGGTATGTCTTTATTTTAAAAATGCTGTTTACAGCCATTACATTAGGTGGTGGATTTAAAGGCGGTGAGATTGTCCCTACACTTTTTGTCGGTGCAACTCTTGGAAGCTTTTTGGCTCCTGTATTCGGACTTCCAATCGGCTTATGTGCCGCGTGCGGTATGGTAAGCGTATTCTGTGGCGTAACTAACTGCCCACTCACTTCTTTCATATTATCAATTGAAATGTTTGGTGCTGGTTCAATGAAATTCGTAATTATATGCGTAGCAATAAGTTATATGCTCTCTGGCTACTACAGTCTTTATAACAGCCAGAAGATTGTTTACTCTAAATACAAGACAGAATATATTAACAGACATTCACATTAATTATAATAAAAAAGGCAATTCATACAGAATTATCATATCTACCGATTTTTCTGCTAATGAATTGCCTTTTTACTGCTTTTACCGCTTTTACTGCTTTAACTATGCATCATTCTTATATATTTTATTTGTAGAAATTGTCCTCTGGAAGCTTTCCACCAACTGAAGCTGGATTTGCTTCGTAAAGAACATTTAAATATTTGCTTATTTTGTCTTTGGCATCACTGCCTGTTATTATTGTTATGTTGCATTTAGGTATTGCCTGCTTTGCAACTGCGGCTTTTGTTATACCATATTTTTCTACAAGTGTTGAAACCTCATCTACATTTGCATTAACATAATCTGCTGAAAGCTTATATTCCTCAAGGAACTTGTCAACCGCAGCCTTATGGTTATTGTAATATTCTGTATTGACAACTATTACACCTGTTACTACTGTACTTCCGTCCTTTGATACATTTTCCCATTCCTTAGTAACATCAAGAGCTATTCTTGCTTCCTTATTATTCATAAGAACTGTTGTAGCAAATGGCTGTGGAAGCATAGCTACAGTTTCTTCCTTCGCTGATGCCATAATAGCCGCAACCTCGGAAGCCTCTGACTTAAATTCAATGTGTACATCCTTATCAGGGTCAATTCCGTTGGTATTTAAAAGGTATCTTAATGTATATTCAGGTGTAGTTCCTTTACCTGTTGTGTATATTGTACGTCCTTTAAGGTCGCTTACATTAGTTACCTCGCCCTTATTATCAAGTATATATAACACGCCAAGTGTATTAATTCCTACAACAGATACCTTGCCATTACTCTTATTATAAAGTGTTGCCGCCGCATTACAAGGCATAGCTGCAATCTGGACATCGCCCTTTATAAGGTCTGCTGTAAATGCATCTGCTGCCGCCTCTATCTGAAATGTATAATTATTAGCTGTTTTATTATACTCATTATCGCTCATAAGCTTAACCATTCCGATAGCTGTAGGTCCTTTAAGTGCAGCTACTTTTATGTCTTCGCTTACATACGCACTTGTACTTTCCTGTGTTGCATTGTCTGACTTATCACTGCTGTTACTACCACAGGCTGTAAACATTACGCTGACCATTACAAGCATAAGAATAGCAGCTGTCAGTTTCCTCATTCTCTCTCTCATATTGTTTCCTTCCATTCCTTTATAATTATCTGTAATGACATTATTCCGTTAAACGTATTGATATCCGGATAATATATTATAGAAATTCTCATTCCTGCCCTTGGAATATCATCTATATTATTAATTCCAAACTGTACAGCAGGTACATAAGTTCCGTCCTCTGTTTCTAACTGGCATCTAAGAACATTTTTATTCTTTCCAATAACTGAAGCTGTCTTTACATATAAGTTCCTATCTGCAAATACCGGCTTTTCATTACCCTTTCCGAATGGTTCAAGCAGCTTTAACTGGTTAACCAGCCGGATATTGGCATACGATACAGGCATTGGAACATCAATCCACATTTTAGGAATTAAATCCTCATCTGTAAGTATCGCATTATCATTCAGCATTTTTCTGAATATGTCAATATCAGATATTGCTAATGATAAACCAGCCGCCATAGGATGTCCACCATATTTAGTGAGAACATTTTTACATTTATTAATCTCTTCGTACATATTATAGCCTTCGATTGAACGTCCTGAGCCTTTTGCCCCGTCCTCAGCATTAGTAATAACAAATGTAGGCCTGTAATATCTTTCTTTAATTCTGCCTGCTATTATTCCAGCTATGCTCTCGTGGCAGTCCTTTAAATATATAACAAGCACTCTATCCTTAAGAAGACCAGTATTCTCTACTAATTCTATTGCCTTCTGCGTCTCCTGCTCTGTCATTGACTTTCTTTCATTATTAAGGGCTATAAGCTCTTTTGCCATATTATGTGCCTTTTCATTATCCTTGCAAAGCATAAGTTCAATTGCCTGTCTTGCTGTATCAAGACGTCCACTGGCGTTAAGACATGGTCCTATTACAAAGCCTATATGATATGAGCTTATATTATTAATATCAAGCTGGCACTCCTCTATAAGTGCCCTAAGCCCTGTATTTTTTGTATGTGCAATATGCTTAAGGCCATATTTAACTACTATTCTGTTCTCGTCAATAAGGTCGACTATATCACCTACAGTGGCTATTGCCATAAATTCAATATAATCTTCAAGCTCTTTCTTATCAAGCCCTAATCTGTCATATAACAGGCTTATAAGCTTATATGCAACGCCTGCTCCACATAACAGCTTAAATGGATAATCACAATCTGCCTGTTTAGGGTTAATAACTGCATCTGCCGGAGGTACAATGTATACCTTTTTATCGTCCTTTATCTCAAATGGAACATCGTGGTGGTCGGTCACTATCATTGTAATTCCATTATCCTTTGCATACCTGACCTGATTATATGCAGCTATTCCATTATCACAGGTAACAATTGTATCAATCCCTTCATTGATTGCATTGTCTATTAAATGCTCATTAATTCCATAACCATCATTTATCCTATGCGGCACAACATAATCCACATCTGCTCCTGCCGCCTTTAAGCCGCAGAATAATATATAAATAGAACATATTCCATCAATATCATAATCTCCGATTATTCTTACAGGCTTATGTTCCTCTATTTTCTTAGTAATAATATCAACAAATTTATCGGCATCTTTCATACTATGAGGATTATGTATATCGTTAAGATTCCCATTAAGATACATATCTATATCTTTACTGCCGCATATATCCCTGTTTCTTATTATACGGGCAAGAACCTGATCTATTCCGTATTCAGAGGCTATCTGCTTAAAATCTGCTTTTTTGGCGTATACCATCCATTTGCTGTTCACGTTTGTTCTCCATTCTTATGGCAATATTGCTTGTATTAAAAATGGTGCATCGTTTGATGATGCACCATTTTACTGCTTTACAAAGCCATTATATTAATTATTTATTATACCTGAGCTCCGTCTTTACCTATGCTTTCTGCTTTTTTTCTTTTATTAACTGCTTCATCAATAACTCCTCTGTTCTTTCCACCAAGCATATACCAGAATGAACTTGTAAGGAATACTGATGAGTAGAAACCTACGATAATACCAACAATAAGTGGAAGTGAGAATTCCTTAACTGATGTTACACCGAGTATGTATAACATAACCAGCATAATAAGAGTTGTTATTGTTGTATTAATATTTCTTGTTAATGTACTTGTTATAGCTGAGTTAACAAGCTCTGTAATATTAGTCTTAGAGTTAGCACCCTTTAACATTTCCCTGATACGGTCAAATATAATGATTGTACCATTAATTGAGTAACCTACTATTGTAAGCATACAGGCAATAAATGTGTTACCTACTGGCACTCTGAATACTGCATAGAATGTAATAACTACTAATACATCCTGTAAAAGAGCCATAACAGCTGCAAGCGCGAATTTGATATCCCTGAATCTTGCAAAGATATATATAAGCATTGCTATTGTAGCAAGAATTACTGAAAGAATAGCATTCTTCTTCATAGTACTGCTGACAGATGAGCTGATTGTGTCTGTCTCAACTATCGAACCATCTTCAATAGGGAACTTAGCTGTTACAGCTTCCTCAACAGCTTCTCTTTGCTCAAGTGAAAGGTCTGTTGTCTTAAATGAAACCTTAGTTGAGTTCTGAACCTTCTGCTGTTGTACTTCTGTTATACCTGCAGCATCCCTGATTACAGGAATAATATCATTCTCTATCTCTGACTGTGAATATTCTTTGTCAAATGTAAAGCTTGTTGTTGAACCGCCAACAAATTCAAGGCTGAAATTAAGTGCTCTGTTACCAAGTGCACTCTGTACTCCCATTGTTATAAAACCAATAACAATAAGAACAATTGAAACCGTAATAGTCCATTTCTTAATTGAAAGAATATCATAAGTTCTTCTATGTGTTGTCTTTCCATACATCGATGGCTTAGTAAGACCAAAGTTATAAAGAAGCTTCATAATAACTTTAGTAATTACAAGTGCTGTAAATATTGAAACTATGTTACCTACTGCAAGAGTTGTTGCAAATCCCTTAACAGGACCAGTACCGAATATATAAAGTACAATAGCTGCAATAAGTGTTGTTACGTTACCATCAACGATAGCTGATGTAGCTTTGTTATAACCTGCAAGAATAGAATTCTCAACACTCTTTCCTGCGGCTATCTCTTCCCTGATACGTGTATAGATAATAACATTGGCATCAACCGCCATACCAATACCAAGTATGATACCGGCAATACCCGGAAGTGTTAATGTAAGATCATATACACTTACAAGGAATAATACTAATGTTGTGTATATAATAAGCGAAAGTGTTGCAACAACACCTGGTACTCTGTATATAGCAATCATAAATACACATAACAATGCAAAACCAATAGCTGCTGCTATAAGACTTGTATGAATTGCATCGTGTCCTAACTGTGCACCTACGATATTAGAGCTTACTTCATTAAGTGTAAGAGGAATAGATCCAATTCTTATGTATGTAGCAAGATTATCTGCCGCATCAAATGTTTCCATACCTGTAATAGAAGCATTACCACCTGTTATAGCCTGATTAACTGTTGGATAACTTACAACCGAACCATCATATACTATGTATATTCTGCTTCCTATATTGTTAGCTGTTGCCTCAGCGAACTTATCTCCACCTTCATCTGTAAATGTAAGCGATACACCATATGGTGTGCTGTCTTTAGATGATGTATCTGTGTAAGCCTGTGCTGTCTTTACGTCAGAACCTGTAAGAAGTGGTGTATAATCCTCTCCCTGTGACCACGCTGTATAACCTGTGTAATCAAGGAATTCAAGTGAACCTGGTGTTCCTAATTCTGTAAGAATTTCATTAGCATCTGTAACACCTGGAATTTCTACTGTAATTCTGTTCTCGCCTTCTTTGTAGACCTGAGATTCTGTACTTCTTCCCTCGATACGTTTCTCAAGCTTATATATAGTATCTTCTATATCCTGGGAACTTGGGTTATCTTCTTTAATCTCATAAGTAATACTGACACCACCTGCAAGGTCAAGACCTAAGTTGATGTCCTTAGCACTGCCATAGCCTTTGCCGTTCATTCCGAATATAGCTGTAAGCGAAAGTCCTACAAGCAATACAAGAATAATAATGCTATAGCTTATCTTCTTAGTTAAATTGTACTTCATTTTACTATTAATACTCCCTTCAACATTCCTTTTAATCTTCTGCCATCGCAGCTCTTATCATAATTGCACATTCAATTCTCTTCTTCTGCATCTCACAGCCAACATCATATGCATCATTGATGTTACCATGGAAGTTGTAAGAATTAGCGGCACACCCACCACTACAGTAGAACTTGGCAAAACAGTTCTTACACTTTTCTTTTGAATATACATTACAACTCTTGAATTCATCTCTTATATCATTACGGGTTATGCCTTCATCAACATTACCCATAAGGAACTCTTCATTACCTACGAACTGATGACATGGATAGAAATCACCCCAAGGAGTAACAGCAAGGTACTCACATCCTGAGCCACAGCCTGATAATCTCTTAGCCACGCAAGGACCACCGTTAAGATCAATCATAAAGTGGAAGAAATTAAACCCATTGCCTGCTTTCTTTCTCTTAATAATTTCCTTGGCAAGCTTATCATACTGCTCAAATATAATTGGAAGGTCTTCTTCTCTTATCGCATAAGAGTCTGTAGGCTGTGCAACAACCGGCTCTACCGAAATCTGCTCAAAACCTTCGTCTGCTAAGTGAAGAACATCTTCTGAAAAATCAAGATTGTTATGTGTAAATGTACCTCTGACATAATAATTCATCTGGTTACGGCTTTCAGCAACCTTTTTAAACTTAGGCATTATAATGTCATATGAACTTCCGTGGTTATTTCTTGTTGGTCGCATAAGATCATTAATCTCTTTACGTCCATCTATGCTTAATACGATATTGCTCATCTCTTTATTGGCAAAATCAAGTATCTCATCATTAAGAAGTATACCATTAGTTGTAAGTGTAAAACGGAATTTCTTATTGTGCTCTTCTTCAAGGCTTCTTCCATATTCTACAAGCTGCTTTACAACTTCAAAATTCATTGTTGGCTCACCACCAAAGAAGTCAACCTCAAGATTTCTTCTTGAGCCTGAATTAGCAACAAGGAAATCCAATGCCTTCTTACCAACTTCAAAGCTCATAAGAGCTCTTCTTCCGTGATACTCACCTTCTTCTGCAAAACAATATCTGCAGGCAAGGTTACAGTCGTGTGCAATATGAAGGCATAGAGCTTTAACAACTGTAGGTCTGTCCTTAAATGAATCTATATATGGCTCATATATATCTTCTGTGAAAAGCTGTCCTTCTTCTTTTAATTCTTCTATCTCCTGACAGGCTTCCCTGATATCTTCTTCCTTATATTTATCTTTAAGCTTATCTGCTATCTCATCAACACTTGAATTCTCATAAAGTGCGATTATATCATATACTATATCATCAACAACGTGTACAGAACCACTATTTACGTCTAACACGATGTTATATCCATTATTCTTATACTGATGTATCATAATTATCCTCAATTTCTATTGGCTGTATACAGCCATTTATTCTTAATCACAGTTAACTAATATACCTGTAGCTATCAGACATACACTAACTATGAACTGTCTTAACAGAAATAAGAGAGTGTCTAAAATGCTTTAGCACTCTCTTACCCTTCACTAACCAATTAACTAATTATTAGTTATTCTTATTCTCACAGCTCTGGTTACCAACTGTGCAAGATGTCTTACAAGCTGACTGACATGATGTCTGGCATTCGCCACATCCACCGTGCTTCATTGTATCCTTTAATACGCGATTGCTGATTGTCTTAATATGCTTCACAACAATACCTCCTTTTTGTTCATAACTATTAGAAGTATAACATATAGCTATTACATTTTCAACAACTTTATATCAAGCCTAATGCTCTTAAAATAAATATCCAGCCTGTTAATGTTATGCTTGATAATACTGTCGTCAAAACAATTATGCTTGATGATAATACCTCATCATTATCCATACTCTTTGCCATAACATAGCTTGTAACTGTAGTAGGAGATGCAAGCATTATAAGAGCCGCCACAAGCTCCTGATTTCTAAAGCCAAGAAATACTGCAACCGGAATAAACACTGCCGCAAGTCCTATAAGTTTAATAAATGTTGCTATAATAGTAGGCTTTATCTTCTTTAATGCTTTTCTCCCCTCAAAACCTGCACCAATGCATATTAAAGCTATAGGTGTTGCTGTCTGTGCAAGACTTTCTATAGTCTTATTAATAATTGCAGGATACTTCATATTAAGCATTGATGATATAAAACCAAGAACTATACCTATAATAATTGGATTTTTTAATATATTAACAAATGCTTTTTTTATATTATTACCCCTTCCAGCCTTAACAGCTTCACTGCTGTCTGCCGGATGTGCCTTAAATGTAAGTACAACGACTGCAAATATATTAAATAACGGAACTGCTGCAACAATCATAAGCGGTGCCATTCCTGTATCTGAATACATATTCTGCACAAATGCCATTCCAAGAATTGCTGCACTGCTTCTGCACGAACCCTGCACAAACGCTCCCTTTTGTGTATCGTCTTTCATTAATATCTCAGTTGCTATCCACACTAATGAGAACATAAGTATTGTTACTATACTGCAATACAATACAAACTGCGGGTCAAATTTACCTTTAAAATCAGACTTTGACAAATCCCTGAACAGTAATGCTGGCAATGCCACCTTAAACACATATCTGTTAGCAACATTGGCAAAATGGTCATCAATAAGACCTATCTGTTTAATAAACCACCCTATAATCATCACAAGAAATATAGGAACTGTTGCATTAATACTATATATAAAACTATCCATTATCAATCTCCTATCCACACCATTTTACTTATCAAGCACATACATATGATTAAGAGGTCCACTTCCCTTACCTATGTTAAGTCCAGCCTTAAGAGCACCTGTTATGTATTCCTTCGCCCTTGCAACCGACTCCTTAACACTATACCCCTCTGCTATATTACATGCAATAGCAGATGACAGCGTACAGCCTGTTCCGTGTGTATTAGGATTATCTACTCTTTCTGCCTCAAACCAGCTTGTTCCAATCTCTGTATACAGATAATCATTAGCACAATTAATGGAATGTCCGCCTTTTACAAGAACTGCCGGTCCTTCATCATTAATATTTATCTTTTTATAGATGATTTCTGCCGCTTTTTCCATATCATATCTGTCATTAATAGTTATGCCTGACAGACTTTCAGCTTCTGGAATATTAGGTGTTATAACTGTTGCAAGCGGCATAAGCTTCTTAATAAGCACTTCCTCTGCTTCTTTAGTGATGAGCTTCTTACCACTTGTTGACACCATAACCGGATCTAACACAATATTAACCGCTTTGTATTTTCTTAATTCTTCTGCTATCTCCTCTACTATGTATGGTTCAGACACCATTCCAATCTTTACCGCATCTGGTCTTATATCCTCAAATACCGCATCTATCTGGCTTGCTGTAAAGCCTTTCTTACAATTCATTATTCCATATACGCCCGTTGTATTCTGTGCTGTAAGTGATGTAATAACACTCATTCCATATACACCGTGTGCGGCAAATGTCTTTAAATCCGCCTGTATTCCAGCACCTCCGCTACAATCACTTCCCGCTATTGTCAATACTTTTTTCATAATATCCTTATTTCCTTATTTATCATTTTTTATATTTTACCAATTAATATTCTGTGTAATATATTATTATTTTCCTATAAATACACTTAACCTTTTATATAAGACACTGATGCCTTTGCATAAACAGATATTTTCATAATCACAATCTGCATACATATTTACTTTCTATATCTATATATTGATATAGAAAAAGGGAAGCCTGACCAGCTTCCCTCAATAAAGTGCAGTCGGCGGGACTTGAACCCGCACCCAAGCAATATGGACTAGATCCTTAGTCTAGCGCGTATGCCAATTCCGCCACGACTGCTTATTTAGTTAATCGCTGTTTCCCAACGACTTGATTATATTATCATCTGCGTAACACTTTGTCAACAGCTTTTTACAATTTTTTCTATTATTTTTTAATTCGTCTTTAATTTTGTTATATAACTGTCACTTTTTAAAAATAATATTAAATCTATCTTCAAATTCTTACTATTGATTTTTAATCTTTTTTAAATTAAGTGTGTCTGCTAACTAGTACTTCTTTATGCCTTGACAAAATCCCTGCCTTAGAATACAATAATATAGTTAGCGGAAATGTCGGAATGGCAGACGAGCAAGATTCAGATTCTTGTGTGGGTTACCACGTGTGGGTTCAAGTCCCATTTTCCGCATTAATTAATATTTTTAAAGGTGTGATAAGATTAATTCCTATCACACCTTTTTTACACTTCATATTTACAATTGTAATCAAGACCTGTAACACAGGTTATTACAATTGTTACCCAAATCTATAACTCTGGTTATTACAATCCATTGTTATTTCTATAATCCGATATTATTCCTAATCAATAACTGCTATCTTAGTTATAACCGGCTGGTTATTCTTAGCAACCGTACCATTGTCATCTGTTGCCTTAACATTGGCACATATCTTATCTACAATATCCATACCATCTGTTACATAACCAAAACAGGCATAATTACCATCAAGGTATGTACTGTCTTTATGAACTATAAAGAACTGTGAACTTGCACTGTCATTATTGCTTGAACGTGCCATTGAGATTGCTCCTCTTGTATGTGAGAGGCTATTCTCAATTCCATTATTGCTGAACTCGCCCTTTATCTTATTATCCGAGCCACCTGTTCCATTGCCAAGTGGATCACCACCCTGTATCATAAAACCTTTGATTATTCTATGAAATGTAAGTCCATCATAAAATCCATCATTAGCAAGATTAATAAAATTAGTCACTGTAATAGGTGCCACGTCAGCATCTAATTCCACATTAATATCACCATAATCCTGCACTGTAATTGTAACGTGATGTTTTCCTGATAAAAGATTATCCTCTTCTTTAGTCTGTGTCTGGCTGTCAGCAGCTTTTCCACAGGCCATTAAAGACACTGATAACATCATTGCAATTAATATACTTAGTATCTTCTTCAATTCTTTCTCCATTCCAGTCCAAGAAATTCTGCTTCCTTAATACTGCATAAATTCGTTAATATCTCTTAACACATCTTCAATCTCACTCTCGCCGCCATTAACTGTCAGCTGGAGTGGTCTGCTTATATCAAGGCTGAATAATCCAACAAGAGACTTACCATCAACACAGCTATTGCCACATTCGACATCGAATCCACACGAATATCTGCTTATTTTGCTCACAAATCTTTGAACTTTCTCAACTGAATCAAGTAAAATTGTTACTGTCAACATATACTAATAATCCTCCTGTAAATTATCCTACAATTCTTCAAATGTAATTAATCAACCCACAACACCAACAACTATACTACTTTTCATAAATAATTACAACCAGTTTAATATATCTGTTACTGCGATTATCTGACTTTTTATAATATTCCAGCTGTTACTTTTTATGCCATACCAGTTGTTACTGCATAATGTGCATCTTTAATAATTACTGCCCGATGTAGCCCTCTATTGTATTCCACAGTTCATCAAGCCCCTGCTTTGTCTGTGAAGAAAATGGTATGAGTATATCATCTTCTTTAAGACCAAGACCTGCTCTTACAGCTTTAACGTGCTTTGCTATCTGGCTTCTCTTTAATTTATCAAGCTTTGTTGCAATTATAACCGGTCTGAAGCCGTTATCAACAATCCAGTTATACATCATCTTATCATTCTCTGATGGGTCGTGTCTTATGTCAACTAATAAGAACACCTGCTTTAGATTAGCAGACTGTCTTAAATATTTCTCTATCATCTTACCCCATTTTGCCTTTACCGCAGGACTGGCATTGGCATATCCATATCCCGGAAGGTCAACAAGATACATCGCATCATTAATATTGTAGAAATTAATAGTCTGTGTCTTACCAGGCTGTGACGATGTTCTTGCATATGATTTTCTATTCATAAGAGCATTAATCAAAGATGACTTACCAACATTTGATTTGCCCGCAAATGCTACCTCTGGAAACTCTGTATCTGGTATAGCACTTGTCACACCTATTACTATATCAAGATTAACCTTTTTAATTACCATATTTATCCTCATTTCTATGCTCTATAATACAAGTGCATTATTAAGAACCTCTGACATATCCTTTACATATACAAGTTCTAAGCCGTCAGTTATCTCTGCATCTAACTCTTCTACATCAGATACATTTTCTTCTGGCACAAGCACTTTCTTCATACCAGCAAGCTTGGCCGCAAGAAGCTTTTCCTTAAGCCCGCCTATTGCAAGTACCCTTCCTCTAAGAGTCACCTCGCCTGTCATAGCGACATCTGGTCTTACCGGTATACCTGTAACTGCCGACAACATAGCCGTTGTCATTGTCACTCCTGCTGATGGACCATCTTTAGGAACTGCTCCTTCTGGTATATGAAGATGAAGCATATGTTCATCAAAATACTTCATATCAACTTTATATTTTCCACTCTCAGTAATAGCTCTCACATAAGAATACGCAATCATAGCAGACTCTTTCATAACATCTCCCATATTGCCTGTGAGCCTCAAATCATCACTTCCCGGCATTGCATTAACTTCTATTTCAAGAGTTTCACCACCAACGCTTGTCCATGCAAGTCCTCTTACAATTCCTACCTGTGGCTTCTTGTATGCTTTGTCAGTCTTATATTTAATATTGCCAAGATAATCAGTCAAATTCTTGTCCGTTATTCTTATGCACACCTTGACTTCTTTGTTTCTTGTGCCATCAGCATTAAAAACTCCTGCCTCATACAGCTTGGTTACTGCTTTTCTGCATATTTTGGCAATCTGTCTTTCAAGCTCCCTCACACCTGACTCTTTAGTGTAACCAAGAATTATATGCTTTAATGCTGAGTCTGATATCTTTAAAAGTGATGTGGCAAGCCCGTTCTTACGAAGCTGCTTGCCAACAAGGTGTTCCTTTGCTATATGAAGCTTCTCATTAACACTATAGCCAGATACTTCTATAATCTCCATTCTGTCAAGCAGCGGTCTGCTGAGTGTTGATAAATCATTAGCCGTTGCTATAAATAATACCTTAGATAAATCTACAGGCATTTCTATATAATGATCCGTAAAATGTGAATTCTGCTCGCTGTCTAACACTTCCAGAAGAGCCGAGGCTGTATCTGATTTATAATCATTGCTCACCTTATCAATCTCATCAAGAAGCATTAATGGATTGGCTGTTCCTGCCTTCTTTAAACCCTCTATTATTCTTCCCGGCATTGCACCGACATATGTCTTTCTATGTCCTCTTATCTCTGCTTCATCTTTTACTCCGCCAAGACATATCCTTACATATTCTTTATTAAGGGCAGCCGCCACCGAACGTGCTATTGAAGTCTTTCCTGTTCCCGGAGGTCCTGCAAGACATAATATCGGAGCATCTGTATTAGAAGTTATATTTCTTACAGCAAGTGCCTCTATTATTCTGTCTTTAATATCTTTCATTCCATAATGGTCATTATCAAGCACTTTTCTTGCATTAATAATATCATTGTTATCCTCTGACATATTATTCCAAGGAAGTTCAAGACAATTCTCAATATATGTTCTTTCAACATTGACCTCTGATGAACCCTTAGATAAGTTCTTAAGCCTTTTTACCTCCTTATGAAGCTTATCCTTTACTTCATCAGAAGCATTAAGCTTATCTATCTTTTCTTCTAATTCATTAGTTTCAGAATATTCATCCTGCCCAAGCTCCTTATTAAGAATTTCAAGCTGTTCTTTTAATATATATTCTCTCTGGTTCTCATCTACTTTAGCCCTGACTTTACCAGATATTTCTTCTTTAATACTATACGCTTGCGTCAGCTCTATAAGTATCCCTGCAATATATTCATACATATCAAGTATATTATTCATCTCAAGGAACTTCTGACGGTCAGTATATTCCATAGGAAAATCACAGATTACACTGCTCATAAGTTCTCTGGCATTGTCAATCGCCAGCCAGTGATTAAGCATCTCCTTATTACATCTTGGATTAGCAGCCGCATATTGTCTTAATAATTCATTCATTCCAATGACAATAGCTTTATCTGATACTTTATCCGTTTCTTCTATAAATGTACTGCACTCCTGTACATCTGCATATATGTAATCACCCTCAGTATTAATGTCTGCGGCTACAGCCTTCTTAAGTCCCTCAACCTGCACTCTTACTAACTTATTAGGCATTCTTATAACCCGCTTAACAGAAGCTATAGTTCCTGTCATATATAAATCTTTAGCTGTAGGACTTTTAACTGCTGAGTCGGTCTGTGTCAACAGCAGCACCTTCTCATCATTTTCCATAGCAGCTTCTACTGCTTTAATTGATATTTTTCTGCTTATATCAAAATGTATGACCATGTCGGGTAACACGGTCATACTTCTTAACGCAATTACTGGTATTGTAATCATATTCATATTTATTGTGCTTTCTTAACTTCATCAGTTCTATACTCTATAACAGGCTTTCCTGTTCCCATAACTGCATCCTTAGTTATTGTACATCTTGCTATCGTTTCATCAGATGGCACTTCATACATAACTTCGTTCATAACAGCTTCTAATATAGAACGTAATCCTCTTGCTCCAGTCTTCCTTTCAAAACTCTTATGTGCAATAGCCTTAACTGCATCATCATCGAATTCCAGATCCACTTCATCAAGGCTTAATAATGCCTTATACTGCTTAAGTATAGCATTCTTAGGTTCTCTAAGAATTCTTACAAGTGACTCCTCATCTAATGAATCAAGTGCAACAACAACAGGTACTCTTCCTACAAATTCAGGAATAAGACCGAACTTAATAAGATCCTGTGGAAGTGCCTTATGGAACATCTCTCCAACATCTTCAGTTGCTGTCTTATCTTTAATCTGTGAATTAAATCCGATTGTACTCTGATCCATTCTTGCTTCTATAATCTTCTCAAGTCCGTCAAAAGCACCACCACATATAAAGAGAATGTTAGTTGTATCAATCGGAATAAGCTCCTGCTGTGGGTGCTTTCTTCCTCCCTGTGGTGGAACAGAAGCAACAGTTCCCTCTAATATCTTAAGAAGTGCCTGCTGTACGCCCTCGCCGGATACATCTCTTGTTATAGATACATTTTCCGACTTCTTAGTTATCTTATCTATCTCATCAATATAGATAATTCCATATTGTGCCTTTTCAACATCATAATCAGCCGCCTGAATAAGCTTTAATAAAATGTTCTCTACATCCTCACCTACATAACCTGCTTCTGTAAGTGTTGTAGCATCTGCAATTGCAAATGGTACATTAAGAAGCCTTGCAAGATTCTGGGCAAGAAATGTCTTACCTGAACCTGTAGGTCCTAACATAAGAATATTACTCTTCTGAAGCTCTACATCGACATCTTTGGCTGATAATATTCTCTTGTAATGATTATATACAGCAACTGATAATACCTTTTTGGCCTCATCCTGTCCAATCACATAATCATCAAGAAATTCTTTAATTTCTTTAGGTTTTAAAAGGTTGATATTCATACCCTCAGCATCTTCCTGAATATCTTCCTCATTTTCAAATTCTTCGTCAAGAATGTCAGCACATATTCCTACACACTCATCACATATATATGCCCCATTAGGGCCAGCTATAAGCTTCTTAACCTGATCCTGTGTTTTATTACAGAATGAGCATCTTAGCTTTTCATCTACATTTCTGCCTGCCATACTTCCTCCACAATTACTATAACAGCTTTATACACCTGATTAACAAATGTATCCACTGTATTATTGTCTGAACAAAGAGTCACTTTGTGACTCTTTGCGCGCCCATGTGGGCACGCAAGTGCATCTTCATCTCCACATGGGTCGCATCCCCGCGGAGCGTTTTTACTTTATAGGAAATGCAATTTCCTATAAAGTAAAAAACGGGACTGTGCGAAAAGCTACAGTCCCGTTAAGCAACTATCTCTTTTCAACAACACTATCAATCAAACCATATGCAACAGCTTCCTGTGCAGTCATATAATTATCACGTTCTGTATCTCGAGAGATTTCTTCTACTGATTTACCTGTATTAGCTGCAAGTATTTCATTCAATTTGTTTCTTGTCTTTAAAATGTTCTCTGCAACTATTCTGATCTCTGTTTCCTGTCCTCTTGCACCACCTGATGGCTGATGAATCATAATCTCAGCATTAGGAAGAGCAAGTCTTTTGCCTTTAGTTCCGCCTGAAAGAAGAAATGCTCCCATACTAGCTGCCATACCAATGCAGATTGTAGACACATCGCACTTAATGTACTGCATAGTATCATATATTGCAAAACCTGCAGACACAGAACCACCTGGGCTGTTAATATAAAAATGTATATCCTTGCTTGGATCTTCTGCTTCAAGGAATAACATCTGCGCAACCACAAGATTTGCAGACACATCTGTAACCTCTTCACCTAAAAAAATAATTCTGTCTTTTAACAAACGTGAATAAATATCATAAGATCTTTCTCCACGGCTGTTCTGTTCAATGACATAAGGTACAAAACTCATCTTAATCCTCATTTCTGCGCACAGATTATATAACATATTGCGCATATAAACCTGTGTCAAGTGCGCACTGACACAAATTCTGCATACAGACAGGCAATAGCTGCTTATATGCCGTAGCACACAGGCAGCCTGCACTTAAATCCGTATATATTGCTTTCGTATATTAAGTATTAATTACTTTTCTACTACTGAGTTAACGATAACATCAACAGCCTTCTGGATTGCGATATCTTCCTTAATCTGCTTTTCTTCGTATTCACCCATAAATTCTTTAACTTTTTCGATTTCCATCTTGTACTGCTCAGCCATCTTGTTAAGCTCATCCTGGAATTCTTCTTCTGAAGCTGTAAGACCTTCTGCCTTAACAACTGCTTCAAGAACAAGTCTTGACTGAATTCTCTTAACTGCTTCTGGCTTCATATCTTCGATAATCTTCTCAGCAGTTACACCTGTATACTGGAAGTACTGTTCTACTGATAATCCCTGCATCTGTAATCTCTGAGCGAAATCTTCTAACATTCTGTTAACCTGTGTGTTAACCATAGCTTCTGGAATATCCATCTTAGAAGATTCGATAATCTTAGCGATTGCTTCGTCTTCCTTCTTAGCCTTAGCTTCGTTAGCCTTACGTTCTGCTATTGTCTTCTTTAAATCATCCTTGTATTCTGCAAGTGTATCAAAGTCAGATACGTCCTGAGCGAAATCATCATCAAGTTCTGGAAGAACCTTTTCCTTAATCTCGTTAACCTTTACCTTGAACATAGCTGGCTTACCCTTTAATTCTTCAGCGTGGTATTCTTCTGGGAATGTTACGTTGATTTCTTTCTCATCACCAATGTTCATACCTATAATCTGCTCTTCGAAATTATCAATGAATGAATGTGAACCGATTGTAAGTGGATAGTTCTCACCCTTACCGCCTTCAAATGCTACACCATCAACAAATCCTTCAAAGTCAATTGTTGTCATATCGCCATTTTTAACAGCTCTGTCTTCAACAGTAACAACTCTTGAATTCTTATCCTGAACCTTCTTTAATTCTTCTTCAACATCAGCATCTGTAACTTCTGTATCACACTTCTCTACTTCTACACCCTTGTACTGTCCAAGTTCTACTTCTGGCTTAACAGCTACAACAGCTTCAAATATGAAAGGCTTTCCAGCTTCAATCTGAACTACATTAATCTTAGGCTGTGAAACTATCTCTAATTCGCTTTCATCTGCTGCCTTAGCATAAGCATCAGGAATAATTGCATTAGCTGCATCTTCGTAGAAGATTTCTGTTCCGTAAAGCTTTTCTACCATCTTTCTTGGAGCCTTGCCTTTTCTGAAACCAGGAACACTAATCTTATTCTTATTCTTATTAAAAGCTGTATTAAGACCTGCTTCGAATTCTTCAGCTGTAGCCTCGATTACAAGCTTGACCATATTCTTTTCTTCCATATTCTCAACTTTAAAACTCATTGTTAATAATTCCTCCTTAAATATATATATGAAGTCTCTTTTCTATTCGTACAATGTACATACTAATGAATTGTATCACATCAGGTATTAATTTGCCAATATATTTTTTATAATTTATATTTATTTATGTTTATTTTAATATTTCGTCCTTGGCATCAACTTCTTCCTTTGCATTATTATCATCATAATCATTCTTGCAGAAGAAGAACTTTCTTGTAGCAAATAACACACATATAGATAATACACCTAATGCTGTGTTAAGTGCCGAATCATGATGTGTAACCATCTCCCTTGCTATTGCAAACATAAGCACTTCAACAACTGTTGCCGGCGTATGCTGTGATAACATCTTAATAAGCTCAACTCCAACCGCCAGCGTCATTATATCTGCAACAAAAGTTTCAAAGAATTCCACTGGTGCACTATCAAACATTCCACCAAGATCAAACACAAACCTCACACACATAACTGCAACGACAACCACAAGAATTGCCGATATTATCCATTCAAGTATATTGCATACTTTTCTGAATATTCCATTTACTTTGTTCTTCATATATCTCTGACCTTTCTATTTATTTATTCATATTCCATTACTGGTATCCAAACCCGCAGTTTAGTCCAATAACCTGAACAACACTCATCCCTGCAATATATAAATTTAATTATATATCGAATTACAGGCTTTAATTTAAACAATATTAAGTATACGAAAAAATCCCACATATAGCAATACAACTTCACTTCAAAAAGCCCACAAAGACCATACGCTAGTCTTTGCGGGCTTCTTACTTATTTTAATAGTTTTATAAAATGTAATCTTTACTTACAGACTAAGAATTACAGATTAGTATATCCCATAAGATACTTATCAACTTCCCTAGCGCAGTCCCTGCCCTGTCTGATAGCCTTTACAACAAGTGACTGGCCTGTGTGGCAGTCGCCGGCAGCGAATACTCCTGCTACATTAGTAGCGAACTTGTCTACATCTGTCTTTATGTTAGTTCTCTCATTAACCTCAACACCAAATGCATCTGTAAGATACTTCTGTGTTCCAAGGAAACCAGCAGCTATAAGAACAAGCTCACAAGGAAGTTCTTTTTCTGTTCCCTCAACCGGAACCATCATTCTTCTTCCTGTCTTCTCATCAACCCTAGATTCAAGCTGGACAGTTACAACCTTTTCAAGATTGCCCTTCTTATCCTTCTTAAATTCCTTAACTGTTGTTGTATATATTCTTGGGTCGTGTCCAAATACTGCTATAGCTTCTTCCTGACCATAATCAGTCTTGCAGACTAAAGGCCACTGTGGCCAAGGATTAGTATCTCTTCTTACATCTGGTGCTTTTGGCATCATTTCAAGCTGTGTTACCGACTTACAGCCGTGTCTTATACAAGTTCCGACACAGTCATTACCTGTATCACCACCGCCAATTACAATAACATTCTTATCTTTGGCACTTATATACCTGCCATCTGTAAGATCTGAATCAAGAAGACTCTTAGTTGTAGCTGCGAGGAAATCTACTGCAAAATGTATTCCATTGGCATCTCTTCCAGGTGCATTGATATCTCTAGGATTAGAAGCACCTACAGCAAGCACAACAGCATCATAATCTTCCATTATCTTCTTAGCTTTAATATTCTGTCCAATATTAGCTTCTGTTATGAATTCAATTCCTTCTTCCTTCATAACATCTATCTTTCTGTCAATTATATGCTTTTCAAGCTTCATATTAGGTATTCCGTATCTTAAAAGACCGCCTACCCTGTCAGCTCTTTCATATACTGTCACAAGATGACCTCTCTGGTTTAACTGGTCTGCTACTGCAAGTCCTGAAGGGCCTGAACCTATTACAGCAATTCTCTTTCCTGTTCTTGCCTTAGGTGGCTTAGGACCAGCAAGTCCATTGGCATATGCATGCTCAATTATAGCCATCTCATTTTCCTTAGTACATACTGGATCACCATTAAGTCCACAGGTACAAGCCTTCTCGCAAAGTGCAGGACATACACGGCTTGTAAATTCAGGAAAATTGCTTGTCTTATGTAATCTGTTATAAGCCTGCTCCCAGTTGCCCGTGTATACAAGGTCATTCCATTCAGGAATAAGGTTGTTAAGAGGACAGCCACTTGTCATTCCTTTTATATTCATACCTGACTGGCAGAATGGCACGCCACAATCCATACAGCGGGCACTCTGGCATCTCTGCTCAGCTTCTGAAAGTGGTGTATGAAATTCATTAAAATTCTTTATTCTTTCTTTTGGTGAAACTGCTTTAGCTTCCACACGTTCATATTCTAAAAATCCAGTTGGTTTTCCCATGATTATCTCCTTTCAAATACACATTTTCACAAATATGTACCAGCAGACTTATAATCTGCTAATACATATCTGTTATTGTACATTTCTATCTTACTTAGTTGCTGCATAAAATGCTTCAATCTGAGCCTGTTCACTGCTAAGACCTTTTTCTTCCATCTGAACAATCATATTAAGCATCTTCTTATAATCATGTGGCATAATCTTCTTAAACTTAGGAAGATATTCGCCAAAGTTGTCTAACACTTCTTTACCCTTCTTAGAATTAGTATAAGCAACGTGTTCTGTAATCATCTGCTTAAGTTCAAGTACATCATACTTGTTAGTTACAGGTTCAAGTGATACAAGCTGCTTGTTGACTCTCTTATAAAGTGTTGTGTCATCATCAAGAACATATGCAACACCGCCGCTCATACCTGCTGCGAAGTTCTTACCAGTTCTACCAAGTACAACAACCCTTCCGCCTGTCATATATTCACAACCATGGTCGCCAGTACCTTCAACAACTGCTGTTGCACCAGAGTTACGTACACAGAATCTCTCACCTGCTACACCATTGATAAATGCCTTGCCACTTGTTGCTCCATAGAGTGCTACGTTACCGATGATGATATTCTCATCTTCCTTATAAGATACACCTGTTGGTGGATATACAATAAGCTTACCACCTGAAAGACCTTTTCCGAAGTAATCGTTGCTGTCACCGACAAGTTCAAGTGTAAGTCCCTTAGGGATAAATGCACCGAAGCTCTGTCCGCCAGCACCTGTACATTTAACTGTATAAGTATCTTCTGCAAGGCTCTCACCAAATCTTCTTGTTATCTCTGCACCAAGAAGTGTTCCTAATGCTCTATCTGTATTAGTTACATCAACCTCAACACTTCTCTTCTGCTTCTTATCCATAGCATCCGAAAGCTTCTTAATAAGAATCTTCTCATCTACTGTCTTCTCAAGTTCAAAGTCATATACATTCTTCTTATCATACTTAATTGAAGAAGCTTCCTTAACATAAGGATTGTTAAGTATATTAGAAAGGTCAACCTTTGAAGCTCTTCCGCTTCCCTCTACATCTTCTCTTGCTTCAAGGAAATCTGTTCTTCCTACAAGTTCATCAACAGTCTTAACACCAAGCTTTGCCATATATTCACGAAGCTCCTGTGCGATAAATCTCATAAAGTTGACAACATATTCAGGCTTGCCTGCAAATCTCTTTCTAAGCTCAGGATTCTGTGTAGCAATACCAACTGGACAAGTATCAAGGTTACATACTCTCATCATTACACAGCCCATTGTTACAAGTGGAGCTGTTGCAAAACCGAATTCTTCTGCACCAAGCATAGCTGCTATTGCAACATCACGTCCGCTCATAAGCTTACCATCTGTCTCGATTATAACCTTATTACGAAGTCCGTTCATTGTAAGTGTCTGATGAGCTTCTGCAAGTCCTAATTCCCAAGGAAGTCCTGCATTATGTATAGAACTTCTTGGAGCTGCACCAGTACCTCCATCATAACCTGATATAAGGATAACCTGTGCACCTGCCTTGGCAACACCAGAAGCTATAGTACCAACACCTGCTTCTGATACAAGCTTAACTGATATTCTTGCATTCTTGTTGGCATTCTTTAAATCATATATAAGCTGTGCTAAATCTTCGATAGAATAAATGTCGTGATGAGGTGGTGGTGATATAAGTGATACACCTGGTGTTGAAAGACGTGTCTTTGCAATCCAAGGATATACCTTCTTTCCTGGAAGATGTCCACCTTCACCTGGCTTAGCACCCTGTGCCATCTTAATCTGGATTTCCTTAGCACTTACAAGATACTTGCTTGTAACACCAAAACGTCCTGAAGCTACCTGCTTGATAGCTGAACATCTGTTAAGCCCGTCAGCACCTACTGTAAGTCTGTCTTCATCTTCTCCACCTTCACCTGAGTTAGACTTGCCGTGAAGCATATTCATAGCAATAGCCATAGTCTCGTGTGCTTCCTTAGAGATGGAACCGTATGACATGGCACCGGTCTTAAATCTCTTAACGATAGAATCAACACTCTCTACCTGATCTATATTTATTCCCTTCTTAGGGAACTTGATATCCATAAGTCCTCTTAAGTTCTTAACGCCCTCTTCTTTATTAACAAGAGCTGTATATTCCTTAAATGTATTATAATCACCTGTACGTGCTGCAAGCTGTAAAAGATGTATTGTCTGTGGATTGTAAAGATGTTCTTCTTTTCCACTTCTCATCTTATGAGCGCCCTCACTGTCAAGAGTTGTATCTGTTGAAAGTCCAAGTGGATCAAATGCCTTAGAATGAAGTGTTTCCACATCTTCCTGAATATCCTTAAGTCCGATTCCTTCAATTCTTGATACAGTACCAGTGAAGTACTTATTAATTACATCTGAGTTAATACCAATTGCCTCAAATATCTTAGCACCCTGATATGACTGGATTGTTGAAATACCCATTTTAGCTGCAATCTTAACAATACCACTTATAATAGCATTGTTGTAGTCATCGACTGCTGCATAGTAATCCTTGTCAAGCATATTAAGGTCGATAAGCTCCTGTATGCTCTCCTGTGCAAGATATGGGTTGATAGCTGATGCACCATATCCTAAAAGTGTTGCAAAATGATGTACATCTCTTGGCTCACCACTTTCAAGTATAACTGCCATACTTGTTCTCTTCTTAGTCTGTACAAGGTAATGCTGTACAGCACCTACTGCAAGAAGTGATGGAATTGCAACGTGATTCTCATCAACACCCCTGTCTGAAAGGATAATGATGTTAGCACCTTCTCTGTGTGCCCTGTCAACCTCTACGAATATATGGTCAATAGCCTTTTCAATTGATGTATTCTTATAATATGTAATAGGAATTGTCTCTACCTTAAAGCCTTCAACTTTCATATTCTTAATCTTTAAAAGATCTGTATTAGTAAGAATAGGATTGTTAATCTTTAAGTTCTTACAGTTCTCTGGCTTTTCCTCAAGCACATTTCCATCTTTACCAAGATATACAGTAGTTGAAGTTACAATCTTTTCTCTTATCGAATCAATAGGTGGATTAGTAACCTGTGCAAATAACTGCTTAAAATAGTTAAATAAAGGCTGGTGTCTGTTAGAAAGCACCGCAAGTGGTGTATCTATACCCATAGCTCCAATTGACTCTGCTCCATTAAGTGCCATTGGAAGTATTGATGTTCTGAAATCTTCATATGTATAACCGAAAGCTTTCTGTAATCTTGCTCTTTCTTCCTTAGTATGTGTTGGAACTTTCTTGTTAGGAATCTTTAAATCACAAAGATTTATAAGATTGTTATCAAGCCATTCACCATAAGGCTGCTTAGTTGCATACTGCTCTTTAAGCTTGTCATCATCAATAAGCTCTCCCTTAACTGTATCTACAAGAAGCATTTTTCCTGGATGAAGTCTGTCCTTAACTTTAATTCTACTCTCATCTATTGGAAGTGCACCTACTTCTGATGAAAGAATAAGATAACCATCATTAGTAATATAGTATCTTGAAGGACGAAGACCATTTCTATCAAGAACTGCTCCCATAATATCTCCATCTGAGAAGAGGATTGAAGCAGGTCCGTCCCAAGGCTCCATCATTGTTGCATAATACTGGTAGAAGTCTTTCTTCTCCTGCTCCATAGCTTTATTATTGCTCCAAGGCTCTGGAATTGTAATCATAACAGCAAGTGGAAGTGGCATACCATTCATTACAAAGAATTCAAGAGTATTATCTAACATAGCTGAATCTGAACCGTTAGTATTAACAACTGGTGTTATCTTAGACATTTCATCTTCAAGATATGGAGAAACCATAGTTTCTTCTCTTGATAACATTCTATCTGCGTTACCTTTGATTGTATTAATCTCACCATTATGAACAATAAATCTATTAGGATGAGCACGTTCCCAGCTTGGGTTAGTGTTAGTTGAAAATCTTGAATGAACAAGTGCAATAGCTGACTCATAATCTTCATCTACAAGATCCTTAAAGAATGTTCTTAACTGTCCAACAAGGAACATACCCTTGTATACAATAGTTCTGCTTGAAAGCGAACAGACATATGTATCTTCTGCTGTCTGCTCGAATACACGTCTTGCAACATAAAGCTTTCTATCAAAGTCAATTCCCTTATTAACATCCTTAGGTTTCTTTACAAAGCCCTGCATAATGTATGGCATACAGTCAACTGCCTTTTTACCAAGTACATTAGGAAAGGTTGGAACTTCTCTCCAGCCTAAGAACTCAAGACCTTCTTTTTCAACGATGATTTCAAACATCTTCTTAGCACGGTTTCTTGCAAGTTCGTCCTGTGGGAAGAAGAACATACCTACACCATACTCTCTTTCCTCACCAATCTTAATTCCAAGAGGTTTAACTGCTTTCTTAAAGAATTTATGTGATATTTGAAGAAGGATACCTACACCATCACCAGTCTTTCCCTCTGCATCTTTACCTGCTCTGTGTTCGAGGTTCTCAACGATGCTTAATGCGTCTGATACTGTCTGATGTGTCTTTACTCCCTTGATGCTTACAACTGCACCGATGCCACAGTTATCGTGTTCAAACTGTGGGCTGTAAAGTCCAGGCTGATTATTTTGATTTTCCATAGTCTGCTCATCCTTTCATATATAATCTGTAATGCAAGTCTTATCGTATGATTTGTATAATTAACAATCGTCTGATTTAACCCACAAATGTGGTAGACTTGTTTTTCTTGTGCTTAATATACTCCTATTTTTTTATCTTGTAAACTTTTTATTTGGTTAAATTATCAGATTATTCAATTATTTGTAATTTAATACATTATTATCTGACTATTTCATTGAATCAGCACTTAAAATATATTATACGCAAACATATTAATACATTTTATATATCAAGTCATCTTTCTATCAGCCCATATTCCAACATCACTTTATCATAAAATTTAAAATTGTGTCTAAATTGTTTATCTTTTAAGTTCCATTTTCTGCCCTTAAAACTAAAGTTGTAAAAAAATAAAGTGATAAAAGCCATATACCCTTGCTGATAGCTTTTATCACTTTAATTATTTAATATTTCGACATATTTTTTACAAACAATTATTAATTTAATTAACTTTATCAATCCGCTTATTAATTTAATAAATCTTTTTCTTCTTTTTTCCTTCTTTTCTTAACTATGAAATTCACCGCTTTCTGGCAGACTTTTAAGTTGACATTATTATGTATGCCTCCAAATTCTCCGTCAAGTGTCCACTTAACTTCTTCCTTTGACTCAAATGTTATATCCTTGGTCTTAAATGTATATACCATATCGCAGTCATCTATCTTCTGTGTTATAAAAGCATTAACTATTGCCTGTAAATCCATAGGATTCTTAATCTCCCTTATAAGGGTAACTTCAAACATTCCGTCCTGATAATCAACTCCTTCTGCTATAAGGCCTTTCATTCCGCCTATTGAGCTTGCGTTGCTAACCATTCCATATATAAATGAATCTTCCACATTAAGTTCATCGCTCTTAATCTTCATTCTGCAAGCCTTAAGATTAGATAATCTCTTAACACCCTCAATAACATACGCCTGATGACCTAACACATTCTTAAGATCCTGCGGTGTTTCGTAGGCAACATCTGTAAATGCACCAAAAGCTGCCACATAATTAAAATATTTATGGTCATTGGCAATTCCTATATCGCATGGAAAGCTTTCACCATTGATTATATTGCAAGCAGCCCTGATCTTATCTGACGGTATTCCAAGACTCCTGGCAAAATCATTAGTAGAACCGCTTGGAATATAACCTATCGGTGGTTTAACTGTACTATATCCTGCTACAGCACTGACAATCTCATTAAGAGTACCATCGCCGCCACTGCATACAATAACATCATATCGTCCTTCATCAGCTTTAACTCTCTCAAATCCGTCCAGTGCTGCTTTCGTAGGATACACAGTAACCTCATAGTCCGCATTGGAGAATATCTGAATAATCTTTAACAAAGAATTCTTAATCTGAGCCTTACCAGAATTAGGATTGAATACAAAAAGCATTTTTTTCATAATAATCTCCATTCTTATCTAATCGCTTAAATTATATATAATTATATTATTAATAATAATTTACTATTATTATATTTATAA